>Ga0307505_10000184_pt1 | contig 76950 bp, 69 predicted proteins | sample 23_S_MG_FD_202183 | JGI IMG/M metagenome (GOLD analysis project Ga0307505, IMG submission 202183) | Soil microbial communities from Populus trichocarpa stands in riparian zone in the Pacific Northwest, United States - 23_S | ecosystem: Environmental > Terrestrial > Soil > Riparian zone > Trees... | reverse complement strand
GGTGCGGAGAACGATTCCGACGCCGTCGAGCTCTATCAGCTCGGTTGCGAATTCGCGCAGGGCTATGCCTTCGGCGAGCCGATGACCGCCGACGAGGCGCGCCGTCTCATCTCGCCGAGCGAGCCCGCGTTGCGCCGCGCCCGGGCGAGTTAGTCGCTACCCGCTTCACTCCCCTTCCCTCATCGCCGGGCCGCGCGCTGCAAGCGCGCGTGACCCGGCGATCCAGAAACAAGTTGCACGGTCGTCTGGATGGCCGGGTCAAGCCCGGCCATGAGGGAGATTGATTATTGAAGACGCGTGGCGACTACGCCCGCCCGGATTCCGAAGAAAGCTTCGCGGGATCGATCCCGATCTTCTGCAAGGCGAGCGTATATTTACGATCGGCATCGCGGCCAAAGATCAGGTCGGAGTCGGCTTCGCAGTTCAGCCAGCCATTGGCGTGGATTTCGCTCTCAAGCTGTCCTGGCGCCCAGCCGGCATAGCCAAGCGCAAGCACCGCACTTTCCGGCCCCCGCCCGTTTGCAATCGCTTTCAGGATATCGAGCGTCGCCGTCAGGCAGACGCCGTCGTCGATCGGCAACGTCGAATTCTCAATGAAGAAGTCCGCCGAGTGAAGCACGAAGCCCCGGCCCGTCTCGACCGGCCCGCCCTTGAGCACGCGGATCGCTTCGGCACGCGGCGGCACCTGAATGAGATTTTCCGTGGGCACGACTTCGAGCTGAATGAGGAGATCGCGGAACTTGATGTTCTGCGCCGGCTGATTGACGACGATGCCCATCGCGCCCTCGTCGGAATGGGCGCAGATATAGATCACGCTGCGGGCGAAGCGCTCGTCCCGGATCGTCGGCATGGCGACCAGAACCTGGCCGTCGAGATAGCCCGGCTGCGGAGTGACATCCTGCGAGGTCCCGCCGATCTTCATCGCGAAATTGTAACCCGGTCGGGCGAGGTTGCAAAATCGGGCGGGAACGCGGCACACCTGCGCGTCCTTCACGCGAACGTAATTGGGTGCGCAAAGCCCGTGGGACTAGGTGAAAGCATGATTTTTCCGGACAAGCCCGCGGCCTTCGGCATGTTGCTTTCCGTCCTCGCGACCGCGCCGGCGCACGGCGCCGAATCGAACTGGAGCGATTCCGGTAAAGCAAAAGTACGTCTGATTGCCGTCGGCACATCGTCGGCGGGCGCACCGATCCGCGCCGGTATCGAGATCAAGCTTGAGCGCGGCTGGCACACCTATTGGCGCTACGCGGGCGACGCCGGTATTCCGCCGCGCTTCGACTGGTCGCGCTCCGCCAATCTCGCCTCGGCGGAAGTGTTGTGGCCCGCGCCGCAGCGCATAGCCGTCGAGGATGGAATCGAATCGATCGGCTACAAGGATGCGGTGCTGCTGCCCGTGCGCGTGACGCCGCGCGATCCGGCCAGGCCCGTCACGTTGCGCCTGAAGCTCGACTTCGGCGTCTGCGAAAAAATCTGCATCCCTGCATCGGCCGATGTGATGCTCGACGCGGTAGCAGGCGCCGGGCAGTCCTTCCCCGCGCTCGACAGGTCCGAGGCCAGCGTGCCGGCAAAGGCAAAGATCGGCGCCAGCAGTGGCGGACTGCGCATTGCCGCGGTGAAAGCCGAACGCGGCAAGAACGCCTCTGTTGTCGTCGATGTGGAAGTCCCGCCGGGCAAGCCGTTCGATCTCTTTGCCGAGGATCCCACCGACCGCTGGTCCTCACCCCTGCCGAAGCGCAAATCAGCCAAGGACGGGCGCGCGCGTTTCGTGATCGCGCTGGATGACGCGGGCTCAAGCCCACCGCTGAAGAACCTGCGGCTCACCCTCGTCTCCGGCGAGCACGGCATCGAGGTCCTCGCCCCGCTCGACTAAATCGGGCGTCCGGCTAGGATGGAACCTGGTTCCCGCGCTCGCGGGACATTTCGGAGCAAGAACAATGATCACGGTCGGCGACAAGCTTCCCGGCGCAACATTTCGCACCATCCAGGACGGCAAGATGGTGCCGCAAACAACGGACGAGATTTTCAAGGGAAAGCGCGTCGTGCTCGTCGGCGTGCCGGGCGCCTTCACGCCGACCTGTCACAAGAACCACGTACCGGGCTATTTGAAGCAGGCGAACGATATTCGCGCCAAAAACGTGGACACGATTGCCGTCACCGCGGTGAACGATCATTGGGTCATGCACAACTGGTCCGAGGTGCTGAGCGGCGAATCCGCCAGCAAGGTCGTCTTCCTCGCCGATAACAACGCCGAATTCGCCAAAGCCGCCGGTCTTGAGTTTGATGCGACAAGCGGATTGGGCGGCCTGCGTTCGCGCCGCTATTCGATGCTCGTCGAGGACGGCGTCGTGAAGGTGCTGAATGTCGAGCCCGAGGCGGGCAAGGCCGAGGTCACGAGCGCCGACAACCTCATCAAGGCGCTTTAGCTACCGTCGTCCCGGGCGAGATCGGCGAAGCCGATCGAGACCCGGGACCGTCATCAGTCAATCTCCGCACGATCCCGGCTCTCGCCCGCGCACACACAAGTCGGCTATTGCCGACTTGTGCATCTTGCTGGCCGATCTCGGGCAAGCCCGAGATCGGTGTGCGCGCGCTCGGCCGGGATGACGAGATAGGTCACGCAATAATATCCGGAAACAGCTGATCGTCGATCCGGGTGATGCGGTCGCGCAATTGCAATTTTCGCTTCTTCAGGCGCTGCACCTGCAACCGGTCGTAGCCGGTCGACCCAAGCAACGCCTCGATCGCCGTATCGAGGTCTCGGTGTTCCTGTTTCAGCCGTTCAAGTTCGGCCAGCAGTTCCCGTTGTTCCTCAGCGTTCATTGCCCGCCGTCATGCCGCAGGCCCCTGCGGCCTTTGAATGAATTATCGCGCCGCCACTGCGAGCCCGCAAGCAAGCCATTTTGCCGCCGCAGGCGCAGTGGATTATCGCGATGCAGCAGCAGGGCTTGATCGACAGGTCACGCCCCCCATGTCACTATGATTGCATCGTAGCTGAGCAAGGGAGAGATGCACCCATGAGCAGGCTACCTGAGCTGGCGAGCCTCGAGCACCAGCATGCGGCGCTCGACCGTGAAATCGAAGCCGCAACTGCCCGTCACGAACCCGATCTCAAAATCACCGAGTTGAAACGACGCAAACTCCACCTCAAGGACGAGATGGAACGTCTGCGTCATACCGAGCAAGCAAGCGTCCACTGAGCCTTCGCTCAGCGCTGAGAAAGCCGCCGCTGGCATGACCGCTGCGATCGAAGCAGCACATGCCGGATGGCGGCGTTTCTCGTTCGCGCGCTAACCATCGAGGTCAATCATCGGCCTCGCGCGCGCGGATTAACCTGAATCCTTCAGCCTAACTGTTTTGATTAAAAGCGGACTTTCGACAACATCGATTCGAATTTTGATAACTGGATCGGGCCTGTGAGACGAGGCCGGTCGCGCCAGATCATGCGCGGCGAATAATCCGGAGCACCGCACTCACCTCACCTGGCGCCGAAGGGGGCAACCGCACCTTCGGCCTTGCGTATCAGTGAGGTTAGTCATGCGTCTTCATCTGAAAGTCATCGCCGCAGCGCTTTCCGCGGCGCTCGTTGTCAGCGCCATGCCGGCGCCGGCAGCGGCCCAGCAAAACCAGCAGCAGCAACAGGGCGTCGGCATCTTCCCGACCCTTCTCGGTCCGATCGGTGCCGCTGCCCTGTTCCCGTCCACGAGTGTGTTCAACTGGACCAGCATGTTGACACAAAAGCATTTTTACAACTGGTCACTGCAGAACATCGTGAAGGCAACGCACAAGGGTATTGAGCTTCACAAGACGGGGTTCAAGGTCGATGTCGACATCAAGAAGTCAGGCATCAAGGTCAAGGGCTCGAAGAAAGTTAATCACTCGCGTTCGAGCAAGACCGTCGGCAAGGCCGTCGTCGGCTGCATCTTCGGCTCCGCGCTCGCTACGATCACCTCGGCGATGCGCAAGGCCACGGCGATGGGCAACCCGCCGCGCTGGCGCTCGCAGGCCGAGCACGAGCGCATCCTCGCTTCGGGCTACGAGAAGCAGTTCGAGCTGACACTCGCCGAGGCGAATACGGCCATGGCGTTCTGCGGCCTCGGCTCCTTCACGCTCCACTGGCCGCAGCAGCAGTAAGCAAGACAGCCAGTTACAAAAAGCAAAAAGCCCGGCGCAAGCCGGGCTTTTCGTTTTCAAAAACAGACGCGCGTGCCGAGCCGTCGTTCGTCTCGCGCGCTAACCATCAAAATTCAGCGCGTGGATCGCACGCGCGAGTAACGTGAATCCTTCAGCCTAACTATTTTGATTAAAGACAGGCTTTCGACAAATCCGATTCGAGCCTTGGTAATTGGTTCCGGCCCTGTGAGACGAGGCCGGTCGCGCCAGAACATGCGCGGCGATCAAGCCGAACACCGACTTCACCTCACCTGGCGCCGAAGGGGCATCCGCACCTTCGGCCTTGCGTATCAGTGAGGTTAGTCATGCGTATCAAATCAAAGATTGCCGCGGCTGCACTAGCGACAGCGTTTGCCACTACCAGCATCGCACCCGCCTATGCGGGGGCGCCTTGCTATCCTATTGCCGCGCCGGCGGTACATTCGGGCGGCGGCGCGCCCGTCTGGGCGCTCGGCTGCATCTTCGCTTCGGCCTTCGGCCTGATTACGGCAGCGCTCGTCAAGAAGGACGGCGAACTCACCATCCAGCAGGCGCAGACCATCGCGTTCACCTGCGGTGTCGGCACCTTCGCAGTCCTCGCGAGCCTTCGCCAGCGCGGCTGAGTTGATCAACTCACAAAAGCAAAAAGCCCGGCGCGAGCCGGGCTTTTCGTTTGTAAGGCGCTAGACGCTCAGACGGCCGAGAGATTGGTCGCGGCGGTCTTGCCGCGCTCCGTGGTGATCTCGAAGTTCACCTTCTGGCCTTCGTTCAGGGTGTACATGCCAGCACGCTCGACGGCGCTGACATGGACGAACACGTCCTTGCCGCCATCGTCAGGCTGAATGAAACCAAAACCCTTCTGCGCGTTGAACCACTTTACGGTACCGGTAGCCATATCGTCTTCCTTTCGACGCACGCTCTAGTGCGGTCTCTCCGCGCGACCATCGCGCGGTTCGTACAAGCCTTGGTCTGGGGATCCTCGTAGCGCAGCACCCAAACGGTGAGCGTGGTCGCAGGTGTAGCCAAAACCTTGGTTGCGGTGCGGAAGAGACTTCATTTTTGTGGCAAGGTCAAGACAGCGCCACCCATCCACAATCCCTGTTCTACCAAGCGGTCGGCCGCACAATTCGATTAAATTGCGGCACGCGGTATGTCCGTGCCTTCGCACTCAGCAAACGAAGCAAGAAGAAATTAACGACAGCGCCCGCGAAAAGGTTTCGTCCGCCCAGAAAAATATCGTCGTCCCGGAAACGCCCGATAGCGCGTTATCCGGGACCGTTTGAAGCAATCTGATGACGGTCCCGGGTCTCGCGGGAGTCTGTCATCGGGCCGCGCTTCGCGCGGACCCGTTGGCTCGCCTGGGGCGACGATTATATTGATCGCGCGTGTTGATGCGCTCGCTTGGCCGGGATGACGATCAAACCGCTCTCGCCGCTTCCCGGCCCGCGATTCGTCCCGAGAAGATGCAACCGCCGAGAAACGTCCCTTCGAGCGCGCGATAGCCGTGAACGCCGCCGCCGCCGAAGCCGGCAACCTCGCCCGCCGCGTAAAGACCCGGCAGGGGCGCGCCGCCGTCGGTCAGCACGCGCGATTGCAGATCGGTTTCAAGCCCGCCGAGCGTCTTGCGCGTCAGCACCCACAACCGCACCGCGATCAGCGGCCCCGCCTTCGGATCGGTCAGCTTGTGCGGCTTCGCCACGCGGATGAGTCGGTCGCCGATATAGGCCCGCGCCTGCCGCATCGCCGCGATCTGCGCGTCCTTGCCGAATTTGTTGTCGAGATCGCGGTCGCGCGCCGCCACCTCGCGCTCGACCGTCGCAGGCTCAACAAGATTTTTCCGCGTGAGTCCATTCATTTTCGAAACCAGCTCCGCGACAGAGTCGGCGACGACGAAATCCTTCCCCGCCTGCACGAATTTCTGCACCGGCGTGAGCGTCTTGCCGCGCCCGCGCTTGAGCACGCCGAGAATGCTTTTGCCGGTGAGATCGGGATTCTGCTCCGAGCCCGACAGTGCGAACTCGCGCCCGATGATGCGCTCGTTCAGCAGGAACCAGGAATGATCGTGGCCCGAGCGCAGGATCGCTTCCAGCGCCCCGAGCGCATCGAAGCCGGGATAAAGCGGCACCGGCAGCCGCCTGCCGGTCGCATCGAGCCAGAGCGGCGACGGGCCGGAGAGAATGCGGATGCCGTGGTGCGGCCAGATCGGCGCGTAATTGTCGATCCCTTCCGGATAGTGCCACATGCGGTCCGAATTGATCAGCCGCCCGCCTGCCTCGGCCGTAATGCCCTGCATCAAGCCATCGACGTGATGCGGCACACCCGAGAGCATCTGCGCGGGCGCCGCGCCCATGCGCTTCGGCCATTGCCTGCGGACAAGCTCATGATTGCCGCCGATGCCGCCCGAGGTGACGATCACCGCCTGCGCCTTGAGCGAAAAATTGCCCGCGATCTTGCGCGAACTTTGCTGCCCGCGCTCGACGTTCGACGCTTCGAGAATTTCTCCCTCGACGCCATCGATTCTGCCCGCGCTCTTGCTCAGCCCCGTCACGCGATGCCGGAAGCGCAGCGAAATCTTCCCCGCGTTTTCGGCCTCGCGCACATGCCGCACGAAGGGCTCGATCACCGACGGACCCGTCCCCCAGGTGATGTGAAAACGCGGCACCGAGTTGCCGTGGCCGCTCGCGAGATAGCCGCCGCGCTCCGCCCAGCCGACGACCGGAAACCAGCGCATGCCCTGCGCATGCAGCCATGACCGCTTTTCGCCCGCCGCGAAATCGACGTAAGCCTCGGCCCAGCGCAGCGGCCATTCGTCCTCCGCGCGGTCGAAGCCCGCCGCACCGAGCCAGTCCTGCATCGCCAACTCGCGCGAGTCGCGAATGCCGAGGCGGCGCTGCTCGGGCGAGTCGACGAACATCAGTCCGCCGAACGACCAGAACGCCTGCCCGCCGAGCGACTGCTCCGGCTCCTGGTCGAGCACGATCGCGCGCTTGCCCGCGTCGGCCACTTCCGCCGCCGCGACGAGCCCGGCGAGCCCGCCGCCGACAATGATGACGTCCGCGTCCATTACGCGCCTCCGCTTTGCCGCTCGATCCACGTCGAGAGATCGCCGAGCACGCGCGCCCGGTCGGGCTCGCGCTCGTTGAACACCTCATGATAGAGGCCGTCATACCAATGCATCGTGCCGATGCCGGGCGGCAGCGCGTTGAAGAATTCCCGCGCGCCTTCCGGGTCGACCAGATAATCCTCGCCCGCGACCAGCAGGAGCGTCGGCACCGTCACCTTGCCCGCGTCGCGCCGCGCTTGCGCGCCGGAATCCAGAATGAACGCGACCAGCCGCGGCGATGCAATCCGGTGATTGTGCGGATCGGCCTGCGCTTCGGCGAGCACCTCGGCGTCATGCGAGATTTTCCCGAGCGGCAGGCCGTGCGGGCGAGCGGCGTTCGGAAAAAAGCGCGCAGCCTGATGCACGATCCATTCCGCAACGCGCGGCACGCGGGTCTTCAGTCCCGGTGACGACAGCACCAAGCCGCGCGGCGCGATCCAGCCGCCGGTGACGGCCCGCGCCGCAATCGCGCCGCCCATGCTGTGGCCGATCAGGAACGGCCGCGCGCTGTCGCCGGCCGCCTGCGCCTCCGCAGTGAAGGCGTCGTAAACCTGCTTCGCGTCGTCGAGCAGCACATCGGGATGCGGCAGCACCGCCTTCGGCCCGCCCGACTGGCCGAAGCCGCGATGATCGTAGCTGCGCGCCGCGATGCCGATCCTGTTCAGCGCTAGCGCCACATGCGCATAGCGCCCGCTGTGCTCGCCCAGCCCGTGAACGATCAGCGCCGACCCGCGCCGCGCGCTGCCCGGCGACAGCGGCCAGTCGCGGACATGGAGTTCGATGCCGTCGCTGGTCTTCACGCTCACCGCCCCCTTGTCGTTCAATGAAAGTCTGTGCGCCGGAAAAATTCATTGCAAGCCGCCGCCCTTTTCGTCGTCCCGGACGCCGCCGAAGGCGACGATCCGGGACCGTTTAGAGATCAACTGATGACGATCCCGGGTCTCGTTCGGCCGTCGGCCTCACTCGCCCGGGATGACGATTTCAAACAGCCGCTCGCATTCTGGCCACGCGCTCGCGCCCGAGGGATCGTCAGTTTCCCTCGCCTTAAGCGAGGGGATGGAGCGCCGAGAGGCGCTCTTGGTCTTCCACGCCTGCGAGGCGTGCGCGCATCCAGCGGGACGCGCTCGCCTCTCGACGCCGCCCTCGGAGAGTGTGAAAAAGGAACCGGAAGAATTTTTATTCGTTAGAGATTTCAGCTGCTTCGGCGGAATTTGCCGTTGCTTCGTCGTCCCGGGCGAGGATCGCGAAGCGATGCGAGACCCGGGACCGTCTTAAGATTGGCCGATGACGGTCCCGGATACGCGCGGAGCTTGTCATCGGGCCGCGCTTCGCGCGGACCCGTTGGCGCGTTCCGGACCAGATCACGCGCCGCTTTCCCGCCCGGGATGACAGATGTGTTCGTTTACAGGTCCCTCGCCATTTCGCGCAGCTTGAACTTCTGAATCTTCCCCGTGCTCGTCTTCGGCAATTCAACGAACACGAAATGCTTCGGCACCTTGAAGCCCGCGAGATTTTTGCGGCAGTGCTGTGAGAGCTCGTCAGGCGTCACCGCCCTCCCCGGCTTCAGCTCCACAAACGCGCACGGCGTCTCGCCCCATTTGTCGTCGGCCTTCGCCACCACCGCCGCCGCCTGCACCGCCGGATGCTTGTAGAGCGCGTCCTCAACCTCGATCGACGAGATGTTTTCGCCGCCCGAGATAATGATGTCCTTCGAGCGGTCTTTCAGCTGCACATAGCCGTCGGGATGCACGACGCCGAGATCGCCGGAATGAAACCAGCCGCCCGCGAACGCCTTCTGCGTCGCCGACGGATTTTTCAGGTAGCCCTTCATCACCACATTGCCGCGGAACATCACTTCCCCGAGCGTCGCGCCATCGCGCGGCACCGGCTGTAGGGTCTCGGGATCGAGCACGTCGAGTGCCTCGAGCGCTCCATAGCGCACGCCCTGCCGCGCCTTGCGCGCTGCCTGGTCCCCGAGCGGCAGCGCGTCCCATTCGCCATGCCAGTCGTTCACCACCGCCGGCCCGTAGGTCTCCGTGAGCCCATAGAGATGCGTGACGTTGAAGCCGGCGCCCTTCATCGCGGCGAGCACGGCCTCCGGCGGCGGCGCGGCGGCGGTGAAAAACTCCACCGCATGCGGCAGCGGCTTCTTCTCGCCGTCGGGCGCGTTTAGCAGCGCCGCCATCACAATCGGCGCGCCGCACAGATGCGTCACCTTATGCGCGGCGATCAGGTCGTACATCTGCTTCGCGCGCACCTGCCGCAAGCAGACATGCGTGCCCACGACCGCCGAGATCGACCACGGGAAGCACCAGCCGTTGCAGTGAAACATCGGCAGCGTCCACAGATACACCGGATGCTTCTTCATCCCGCAGGTGACGACATTGCCGAGCGCGAGCAGCGCCGCGCCGCGATGATGGTAGACGACACCCTTCGGGTCGCCGGTCGTGCCGGAGGTGTAGTTGAGCGAGATCGCGTCCCACTCGTCGCCGGGGGCGGCGCGCTCGAAATCCTCGCTGCCTTCGGCGAGAAACTCTTCGTATTCCATTGCGCCGATGCGCTCGCCCTCGCCGGCATATTCGGGATCGTCGTAGTCGATGACGAGCGGCTTCACCTTCGCGAGCGCCATCGCCTCCTTCATCGTGCGCGAAAACTCGCGGTCCACGATCACGACCTTTGCCTCGCCGTGATCGAGGCAGAAGCCGATGATCGCCGCGTCCAGCCGCGTGTTGAGCGTGTTGAGCACGCCGCCGGTCATCGGCACGCCGTAATGCGCCTCCAGCATCGCCGGCGTGTTGGCGAGCATGACGGCGACCGTATCGCCGCGCCTGATCCCGCGTTTCGCGAGCGCCGAGGCGAGCCGCTTCGCGCGACGATGGAAGTCGCGATAGCTCGTCGAGCGGCCGCCATGCACGATGGCGGGATGATTGGGGAAGACATCGGCCGCGCGCTCGAGGAAGCCGAGCGGCGTCAGCGGCTGGTAGTTGGCCGGATTTTTGTCGAGATCGCGATCGTAAATGCTCACCGCCGTCCCCCTGCGTCTTGCAGGAGAACGCTAGCGTCCGCCCCTCAGGCCGACAAGCGGGGCGCGGTCAGGCGCCTTGCCAGATGCCCGTGACCCCGTTGTAAATCAGCGCCAGCGCGATCACGAACACGATGACATAGATAACCCGGTAAAAGATTTCGTTCGGCATGACGCGCACGAGCCAGATGCCGAGGAAGTTGGTCGCGATCGCGAACGGCGCCAGCACCGCCGAGGTTATGAGATTTTCCTCGTTGAACTGGCCGAGCGCAAAGAACGGCCCGAGCTTCATCACGTTCACGAAAGCGAAGAACACCGCCGACGTCGCCGCGAAGGTGACGCGGTCAAGCCGTTGCGGCAGCACATGCATGTAAAAGGGCGGCGCGCCCGCATGCGAGATCGTGCTCGTGAAGCCGCAGCCCGCGCCCCAGAACACGCCCGAGAACCAGCCGGGCCGTCGCGCCGGCCGATCCTTGGGTCCGAACCAGGCATTCAGCACGAAGGTGAGCGAGATCAGGCCGAGCGCGAGCCGCAACTGTGCGTCCGTGACGTAAGCAGCGAATGCCCAGCCGACGGCAACACCGAGCACCGAGCCCGGCAGCAGCACCTTGAGGTTCCAGGCGTCCCAATCCTTCCGGTACACCCACACCGAAAGAACGTCCTGCAGCAACAAAAGCGGCAGGATGATCGCGACCGCCTGCACCGGCGGCATGACGAGCGCCAGCAGCGGCGTCGCCGCAAGCCCGACTCCGGAAAAGCCTCCCTTGCCGAGGCCGAGGCAGAGCACGGCAAAAGCCGCGGCGACGTAAAAAATCGGATCGTTGATCACGGGGTTTCAATTCGGGAGACTGGCGGTATGCAATTAGCCGAACTGGTTACGCTCTACCATGCGGCGGCGCGCGCATCAGCCATGAGGCGAACGGCCTCCGCTCTTGCTTTTCGAGCCGCTTGGCGGCGATGATCGGAACAACAAGAAACGGCGCCGGGAGAACGTCATGGATGCGCGGACAAAGAGCCGCTACCCTGAAATCTATGCGCAATGGCGGCGCGATCCCGAAGGCTTCTGGGCGGAAGCCGCGGCGGCGCTCGACTGGTACGAGAAGCCGCGCACGATCTTCGACGCCAGGGCCGGCGTCTATGGCCGCTGGTTCACCGACGGCGTCTGCAACACCTGCTTCAATGCGATCGACCGGCACGTCGCAGCGGGCCGCGGCGAGCAGGCTGCGATCATCCATGACAGCCCCGTCACCGGCACGAAGCGCAGCATCTCCTACGCAGAATTGCTGACCGAAGTCTCCGCCTTCGCGGCGATCCTGAAAGATTTCGGCGTCGCCAAGGGCGACCGCGTCATCCTCTACATGCCAATGGTGCCCGAGGCGCTGTTTGCGATGTATGCCTGCGCGCGCATCGGCGCGATTCATTCTGTTGTCTTCGGCGGCTTCGCGCCGAAAGAATTGGCGACCCGCATCGACGACGCCAGGCCGAAGATGATTGTCACGGCCTCCTGCGGCATCGAGGGCGCGCGCGTCATCGCCTACAAGCCCCTGCTCGACGAAGCGATCCGGCTTGCAACGCACAAGCCGGACTCGGTGGTGCTGATGCAGCGGCCGCAGTTGGAAGCGTCGATGATTTCCGGCCGCGATCACGATTACGCCGCGCTGCGCGCCGCCGCATTGCGCGACGGGAAAAAGGCGGACTGCGTGCCGCTGCTCGCCACCGACCCGCTCTATATTCTCTACACCTCCGGCACGACCGGCATCCCGAAGGGCGTGGTGCGCGACAATGGCGGCCACATGGTCGCGCTGCGCTGGTCGATGGATAATCTCTACGGCATCGCGCCGGGCGAGACCTACTGGGCCGCCTCCGACATCGGCTGGGTCGTCGGACACTCCTATATTGTGTATGCCCCGCTCTTCCACGGCTGCACCACGATCCTCTACGAAGGAAAGCCGGTCGGCACGCCCGACGCCGGCGCTTTCTGGCGCGTGATCGCCGAACACGGCGCGGCCGCCCTCTTCACGGCTCCGACGGCGTTTCGCGCGATCAAGAAGGAAGACCCGGAGGGCAAGCACCTCGCGGGCAAGGACTTCTCGAAATTCCGCACGCTCTTTCTCGCGGGCGAACGCGCCGACCCCGATACGATTCAATGGGCGGAAAAGATTCTGAATCGGCCTGTCATCGATCACTGGTGGCAGACGGAAACCGGCTGGTGCATCGCGGGCAATCCCGTCGGTCTCGGCCAGTTGCCGGTCAAATACGGCTCCTCCTCCGTGCCGATGCCGGGCTACGACGTGCAGGTGCTCGGCGAAGACAAGCAACCGCTCGGACCCGGCAAGATGGGCGCGATTGTCGTCAAGCTGCCGCTGCCGCCGTCCTGCCTGCCGACGCTCTGGCAGCGCGACGACCGCATGCGCGACAGCTACCTCGACGAATTCCCAGGCTTTTATAAAACCGCCGACGCAGGCTTCATCGACGAGGACGGCTATCTCTTCATCATGAGCCGCACCGACGACATCATCAATGTCGCGGGTCATCGCCTGTCCACCGGCGGCATGGAGGAAGTGCTTTCGGCGCACCGCGACGTCGCCGAATGCGCGGTGGTCGGCATCCGCGACGACATGAAGGGCGAGGTGCCCTGCGGTTTCGTCGTGCTGAAGGCCGGCGTCAACCGCCATCCGTCCGAGATCGAGAAGGAAATCGTGGCGCTGGTGCGCGAGAAGATCGGTCCCGTGGCGGCGTTCAAGATCGCGCTCGTCGTGCCGCGCCTGCCCAAGACCCGCTCCGGCAAGATCCTGCGCGGCACGATAAAGAAAATTGCCGACCGCGAAGCCTGGTCGATGCCGGCCACGATCGACGACCCGGCGGTTCTCGACGAGATCGCGGTGGCGCTGAAGGAGCGCGGGCTCGGCGGTTAGCTCAATCACCTCTCCCGCAAGCGGGGAGAGGGACTCTGGGAGAGATCGCAGGAAAGCGGCATGAACAGATTGCAGGACAAGGTCGCCATCGTCACCGGCGCCGCGCGCGGCATCGGTCTCGGCATTGCCAAGCGTTTCGTGAAGGAAGGCGCAAAAGTCGTCCTCGCCGATATCGACGAGCGGGCGGGCGCGCTGGAGGCAAAGCATCTCGGCGCCAACGCGCGCTTTGTCGCGTGCGACGTCGGCGATTCCGCTCAGGTCAACCGCATGGTCGAGGAAGCCTGCAAGGTATTCGGCGGCGACATCGACGTCCTCATCAACAACGCGGGCATCGTCCACGGCGCGGAATTCCTGGACCTCAAGGAAGAGGATTTCGACCGCGTGCTGCGCGTCAATCTCAAGGGCGCGTTTCTCGTGGCGCAGGCCGTCGGCCACCGCATGGTCAAGCAGGTCGAGGCCGGCAGAAAGCCAGGGACGATCGTCAATATGTCGTCGATCAATTCGGTAGTCGCGATCGGCAACCAGATCCCCTATTGCGTCAGCAAGGGCGGCATCGCACAGCTCACGCGCTCAACGTCGCTCGCCCTCGCGCCGCACGGCATTCGCGTGAACGCCATCGGCCCCGGATCGGTGATGACGGAAATGTTGGCAACGGTCGCAAAAGACCTCGACGCGCGGCGGCGAATGATGTCGCGCACGCCGATGGGCCGTTTCGCGGAGCCGGAAGAAATCGCCTCGGTCGCCGTCTTTCTCGCGTCGGACGACGCGAGCTACGTCACCGGCGAAACGATTTTCGTCGACGGCGGGCGGCTGGTGCTGAATTACACGGTGCCGGTGAACGAATAGTCATTCCCCGTCATCCCGGCCGAGGCGCGACAGCGCCGAGACCCGGGATCGTCTGCAACTTGTTGGAAACGGCGCCGGCTCGCGCGCCTGCGGCGCTTGGCCGGGACGACGAACTACTCGCTGCGCTTGCCGCCGCCGAGCTTCGCGAACACCGAATCGACGTCGATTGGCGCATCCCGCCTCGGCGGCTCGGACGAAGTGTCCGCTTCCGGTTGCGGCTTCGGCTGCGTCGTCTCCGAAGCCGGGAGCAGCGTCGCATGCTCCTGCGCGGGCGCGGGCTTCTCCTTGGCCGCGCGCTGCACTTCGAGGTCGAGGTCGATCTGCGAGCACAGGCCGAGCGTCACCGGGTCCATCGGCTGCAAGTGCGTCGAATTCCAGTGCGTGCGTTCGCGCACCGACTGGATGGTCGACTTCGTCGTGCCGACGAGGCGCATGATCGCCGCGTCCTTCAGTTCGGCATGATTGCGCACGAGCCAGAGGATCGCGTTCGGCCGGTCCTGCCGCTTCGAGACCGGCGTGTAGCGCGGACCCTTTTTCGGCTTCGCTTCCGGCACCGAGTGGCGCGCGTCGGCGAGCTGGAGACGGTATTCGGGGTCCGCCTGCGCCTTGTCGAGCTGGTCGCGCGTGAGCTGGTTCGTGGTGATCGGGTCGAGACCCTTGATGCCCTGCGCCACTTCGCCGTCCGCAATGCCCTTCACCTCAAGCGGGTGAAGTTTGCAGAAGTCGGCGATCTGATCGAAGGTCAGCGACGTATTCTCGACCAGCCAGACGGCGGTCGCTTTGGGCATCAGCGGCGCGGCATTGCTCATAGGAAGCCTCGGGTAATCCGGATAGTCCCTTAACTGGCCAATCCGCCATGCAGCGGAGCCTCGGGATAACCTCGAAATTGGTGGGGTCGGCGGTTATATAAGGGCAGAACGGTTGAGACGCAATCAATGTCTGTGAGCCCCGAAACCGGCCAAAAACCCCCGCTGCGCATTTACCTTTGCGCCCCGCGCGGCTTTTGCGCGGGTGTGGTGCGGGCCATCGACGCGGTCGAGCGCGCCCTCGAAAAGTACGGGCCTCCGGTCTATGTCCGCCACGAGATCGTTCACAACAAATATGTGGTCGAGGGCCTCCGCAAGAAGGGCGCGGTCTTCGTCGAGGGCCTCGACGAGGTGCCGGATGGCGACCGGCCGGTGATCTTTTCCGCGCATGGCGTGCCGAAATCCGTGCCCGACGAGGCCGGGCGCCGGCGCCTTTTCGCCATCGACGCCACCTGCCCGCTCGTGACGAAAGTCCATCGCGAGGCCATGGTGCATTTCAAGCGCGGGCGCGAGATCGTGCTCGTGGGCCATCGCGACCATCCCGAGGTGATCGGCACGATGGGCCAGTTGCCCGCGAATGCCGTGACGCTGATCGAGACCGCCGGTGACGCGCGCGCGTTTGCGCCGCGCGATCCGAACCAGCTTGCTTACGTGACGCAGACGACGCTCTCCATCGACGACACCGCGGAGATCGTTGCGATCCTCAAGGAGCGTTTTCCGGCGATCGTCGGTCCGCACAAGGAAGACATCTGCTACGCGACCACCAATCGCCAGGAAGCGGTGAAGCGCGTCGCGCCCGAGGTCGACGCCATGATCGTCGTGGGCGCGCCCAACAGCTCCAATTCCCAGCGCCTGCGCGAAGTCGCCGAGCGCGCCGGTTGCCGGACGGCAGCCCTCGTGCAGCGCGCTGACGACATCGACTGGACGCGCTTCGGCTCGATTGCAAGTCTCGGCATCACGGCCGGCGCGTCGGCGCCCGAGGTGCTGGTCGAGGAAATCATCGACGCCTTCGCCGCTCGCTACGAGATCGACGTCGAGACGGTATCGACGGCGCAGGAAAGCGTCTTCTTCCCGCTCCCGCGCGACCTGCGCCCGGACGCAGCGGAATAGCCGGATTTTCCCACCCGCCACCCTCCTTCGCTGATGAATCCGCGCCACCGCCATGCTACGAGCGTTCGGCTTGGGAGCGACACATGGCCGTCTACACCGATGTCGGAGAGGAAGAGCTTGGCGCGTTTCTCGCCGGCTACGATCTGGGCGCGCTCCTGTCCTACAAGGGCATCGCCGAGGGCGTCGAGAACACGAACTTCCTGCTCCACACCGCCGCCGGCTATTTCATCCTGACGCTCTATGAGAAGCGCGTCGCGCGCGCCGACCTGCCCTTCTTTCTGGGATTGATGGAGCATCTCGCGCTCGCCGGCATTACCTGCCCGCAGCCGGTCGCGCCGCGCGCGGGAGATGCGCTCGGCGAACTGGCCGGACGGCCGGCGGCGATTTTCACGTTTCTGGAAGGCGTCTCCGTTCGCCGCCCGCAGGTCGGTCACTGCGCAGCACTCGGCCGCGCGATGGCGGGACTGCATATCGCGGGCCGCGACTTCAAACTGCATCGCGGCAATGCCCTTTCGCTGAGCGGCTGGCGCACGCTCGCGCAATCGGCCGGCGCACGCGCGGACACCGTCATCGCGGGACTTTCGTCGCTGATCGCCGAAGAGCTCGCGCATCTCTCGAAACACTGGCCGGATGAGCTGCCGCGCGGCGTGATCCACGCCGATCTCTTTCCCGACAACGTGTTCTTCCTCGGCGAAAATCTGTCGGGGCTGATCGACTTCTATTTCGCCTGCGACGACATCCTCGCCTACGACCTCGCGATCTGCCTGAACGCATGGTGCTTCGAACCGGACGGCTCCTATAACGTCACCAAGGGCAAGGCGCTGCTGTCCGGCTACATCGAGAAGCGACCGATGTCGGGCGCCGAACTCCTCGCGCTCCCGCTGCTCGCGCGCGGCGCGTCGCTGCGTTTCCTGCTCACGCGCCTTGTCGACTGGCTCGACGTGCCGCCCGGCGCGCTCGTACGCCCGAAGGACCCGCTCGAATATCTGAAGAAGCTGCGCTTCCATCAGCGCATCGATCACGCCCGCGATTACGGGCTCGCCGCATGAGCGGCAAGATCGAGATCTGGACCGACGGCGCCTGCTCCGGCAATCCCGGCCCCGGCGGCTGGGGCGCGCTCATCCGCGAGAATGGCCAGACGCGCGAGATGAAAGGCGGCGAGCCCGCGACCACCAACAACCGGATGGAATTGCTCGCCGCGATCTCAGCACTCGAAGCACTGCCCGCCGGCACAACCGCCGATCTCTATACCGACAGCGAATACGTGAAGGGCGGCATCACCGCCTGGATCAAGAACTGGAACAAGAACGGCTGGAAAACGCGCGACAAAAAGCCGGTCAAGAACAAGGAGCTGTGGCAGCGGCTGGAAACGGCGGCCAACGCTCACAAGGTGCAGTGGCACTGGCTGCGCGGCCACACCGGGCATGTCGAGAACGAGCGTGCCGACGAGCTTGCCCGCGAGGGCATGGCGCCGTTCCTCAGGCGCTAAAAGCCGAACACCGTCGTCCCCGCGAAAGCGGGGACCCACAACCCCTGAAGTTGAAATGTTACCGCTGGGGTTATGGATCCCGGCTCTCACTCGCCTCGCAAGCGCGGGCTCGCTCGGCCGGGAGGACGACTAAAATTCTTTCCGCACACGCTTGCGCGCATACATCGCCTCATCCGCCCGCGCGAGCGCGCTTTCAACCGTATCGTCCGCCACGAGCGTCGCGACGCCCGCCGAAAGCCCGAGCGACAATTTCTTGTTCTTGTAATCGAACGATTCGTTTTCGATCATCGCCTCAAGCGACTGCGCCTTCTCCGCCGCCTGCTCCGCACTCACATTCCAGAGGATGACCGCCAGCTCGTCGCCGCCGATCCGTGCGGCAACATCCGACGCCCGCACATGCCCTGCGATCAGCCGCGCCACGCGCCCGAGCACCCAGTCGCCTGCCGCATGGCCGTGCCGGTCGTTGATCGGCTTGAAGCGGTCGAGATCGACATAGAGGAGTGCGGCGGGCGTGTTGTAGCGGCGCACATAGGCAAGCGCCTGCTCAAGCGCCCGCTCGAAACCGTGACGGTTGCGCAAGCCGGTGAGCGGGTCTTCATCGACGCGCGTCTCAAGCTCTGCAACACGAGCGCGCGCGGCAGCCAGATCGGCCTTGAGCCGGTCGACTTCCGCCGCGAGCTGCATCGCCGCTGAGCGTTTCGGCGTGCCGGGTTTCCGCGGCGCCTCTTTCTCGCGCGGGCGCGATGACGCGCCGAGCGGCGTCGCGCGTCCCGGCACTGCTCGCTTTTTCGGACTCCCCGAAGGCCTTCCGGCCATGCCCGCCCCTTCACCTTAAGCGGCTACGCCGCTTGCCAGCCCCGAACCCATTCCTATAATCGCGCGCTTTCCCGCGCCACAGGCTCGCTCAAAAGCCTGGAGACAGGATCAAGATGCCCGCTGGAAAGCGACCCGTCGCCATTATCATGGGCAGCCAATCCGACTGGGCGACCATGCGCCATGCTGCCGAGACGCTCAAGGCGCTCAAGGTGGGCTTTGACGCGCGCGTCGTCTCCGCGCACCGCACGCCCGACCGGCTTTACAAATTCGCCAAAGGCGCGCGCGCCGAAGGCTTCAAGGTGGTGATCGCGGGCGCGGGCGGCGCCGCGCACCTGCCCGGCATGACCGCTTCTCTTACCTCCCTTCCGGTTTTCGGCGTGCCGGTGAAATCGAAGGCACTCAAGGGCGTCGATTCGTTTCTTTCGATCGCGCAGATGCCCGCGGGCATTCCCGTCGGCACGCTCGCGATCGGCGAAGCGGGCGCGGTGAACGCGGCCCTTCTCGCTGCCGCCGTGCTGGCGCTCGAAGACAAGGCGCTTGCCAAACGCCTCGACGCCTGGCGCGCAAAGCAGACACGCGCCGTCAAGCTGCGCCCTCAATGACCACGCTTCCCGTTTTAGAGCCCGGCGACACCGTCGGCATTCTCGGCGGCGGGCAACTTGGCCGCATGCTCGCGCTCGCGGCGGCGGAGCTTGGATTGAACTGTCATATCTATGCCCCGGAGAACCATTCCTGCGCGTTTGACGTCGTGCGCGACAAGACCTGCGCACCGTATGAGGACGAGTCCGCGCTCGCCCGCTTCGCCGATGCCGTCAGTGTCGTCACCTACGAGTTCGAGAACATTCCGGCTTCGACTGCGAAATTTATGCGCGCGCGCAAGCCTGTCTTGCCGAATCCAGACGCACTGGAAATCGTGCAGGATCGACTGACCGAGAAAGAGTTCGTGACGAAACTCGGTATCGGCACGGCGGGCTTCGCCGCGGTCAATTCGCTGGAAGAACTGCAAGCCGCGATTGCCAGGCTCGGCACGCCGTCGATCCTGAAGACGCGCCGCATGGGTTATGACGGCAAGGGCCAGGCCTCGATCAAGACACCTGCCGATGCGGCGGCGGCATGGGATGCGATCGGCCGTGCACCCGCGATCTTGGAGCAGTTCGTCCGCTTCGAGCGCGAGGTTTCGGTCGTCGCCGCGCGCAATGCCAAGGGCGAAGTCGCCGCCTTCGAGCCCGCCGAGAACTTGCATCGCGACCACATTCTCCATCGCACGCGCGTGCCGGCGCAGATACCCGGCGCCCTCGCCGGGCAGGCGGGCGTAATCGCCGGCAAGATCGCCGCCACACTCGGCTATGTCGGTGTGCTCGCCGCTGAAATGTTCGTGGTCGACGACGGTGGCAAGTTGCGCCTGCTCGTGAACGAGATCGCGCCGCGCGTTCACAACTCCGGCCACTGGACCATCGACGGCGCGACCGCGAGCCAGTTCGAGCAACATATCCGTGCCGTCGCCGGCTGGCCGCTCGCGAAGCCCCGCCGTCTCGGCCGCGTCGAGATGATCAATTTGATCGGCGATGAAGTGAACGACTGGCAGAACTATCTCGCTGAGCCCGGCGCCTGCCTGCACATCTACGGCAAGGGCGATCCGCGCCCCGGCCGCAAGATGGGACACGTCACGCGGGTGATGCCGGATACCGGAACTCTCGAATAACACCGACGCCGCAGGAACTGGCAGCCCTGTCCCTCCGTTACCGATACGCGCTTTGGTGCGCGCGGAACCGGAGGAAATCATGAACGCATCCTGGTCCATGGTGATTGGTGCACTGCTTGCCGGCACGGTCGGCGGCTTCATGATTCCGGTGCGGCCTGAAATTCGCGACGTGCCCGCGATCAGCGCCTCGAAGGCAACGGAACCCGCGAAGAAGTCTGCGGCGGACAAGAACCCCACGCCTGCGACGACGGAGAACGCGGAGGTCAGGCAAATTCCCGTGACCGAATCGGCTGCCGCGAAATCGGAACCGGCGGCACAGGCCGATGCGACATCCTGTGAGCGGCAGGCTTGGCCAAATCAGAGTCCGAACTGCCTCGACCGATCCACAAAGGTCGCACCGGCTGGAACGGTACCCGCGCGCCGTGTCGATCCAGCCGTCAGCGTGGAGGACAAGTCCACGCCGAGCGCGGAAACAAAATCCGTCGCAGTACCCGCACCGGCAGTCGCTGCGCCGAAGCAAGAAACAGTCGCCGCGCCGAAGCAGGAAACAGTCGCCGCCCCGAAGCCGGAACCCATCAAATCGAAACCGAAGATCGCCTCGACCCCGCCCGCGCGCGAGGACCGCGCCGAGCGCCCAGCGCAGCCGGAGGCCCAGCCCGCTCGCGAGACACGGGAACAGAGCACCGATCACCCGGCACGAACCGAGCAGGCATCCACGCCATCGACGGACGAACCGCGGGCACAGACGACGGTCGAGAGGAACGGTCAAGCAGTTGAGCGGCCCCGCCGCCCGACCCGCCGGGTAAACCGCAACGCAGCCGACTTCAACGACGACATCCCGACCCGCATCTATCTGCGTGGACCTGATGGGCGGCTCTATCTAGCGCCCGAATACAGGCCCTCCGGACGGGCGGTCTATTACATGCGTTAGCGGAAATGCCCGGCAAACGGCCCGCTTATGGACATTGACGGAGCCGTCTGCTAGTTCCCCGCAACCTCGCCGGGATGCCGCGCCTTAAATCGGCCCCCGCCCGAGCCCAATTTCCGAAATCAGCCAGCAAGAGAGGCGACCACGTGCAGGTTCTCGTTCGCGACAATAACGTCGATCAGGCGCTCAAGGCGCTGAAGAAGAAGATGCAGCGCGAAGGCATCTTCCGCGAAATGAAGCTGCGTGGACATTACGAGAAGCCCTCCGAACGCCGCGCCCGCGAAAAGGCCGAAGCCATCCGCCGCGCCCGCAAGCTCGCGCGCAAGAAGGCGCAGCGCGAGGGTCTCATCCCGATGAAGCCGAAACCCGTGCTGACACGCGGTCCGGGCGGACCCGGTGCGGGCGCCGGCGGTAGCGGCGGCGGTCGCGGTCGCGGACCCCGCTGATTTCTGATCCGGAATGATTTGCGCGGGCAGATTGCATCTGCCCGCGTTTGCTTTTCTGGCGGCAGGCGTCACTCTGGGCCCCATCTTCGCCGCACGCGACCGTCATGGGTTGGGGAATGACTTCGCAGCCAAGCGCCGGCCGTATTGCGTCACCGCTCGCGGCGATCTTTCTCGCCTTCGTACTTGGCGCCTGCCAGACGATGGGCACGGGCGCGATCATCGAAGACGAAGAAGTGATGCGCGCGGCTTCGCCCACTAATCTCGCCTCGCTCTCCGACGTCGTGCAGCGCAATCCGAACGACCCGCAAGCCTACAACATGCGCGGCTCGGTCTATGGCCGCGCGCAGCGCCATGACGACGCGCTGAAGGATTTCAATCAGGCGATCAAGATCGATCCGAAATACGCGCAGGCCTACGCCAACCGCGCCCTCGTCTATCGCGAAATGAAGCGCCCGGATCTCGCGCTCGCCGATCTCAACCAAGCGATCACGCTCGATCCAAATTATTCGTCGGCCTATGTCACGCGCGGCATGATCCAGCGCACGCAGGGCCGCTCGCAACAGGCGCTTACCGACTTCAACAAGGCGATCCAGCTCAGCCAGAACAACGCGCAGGCGTTTCACAATCGCGGCCTCGTCTACCAGAAGCAAGGTCTGCACAAATTCGCGATTGACGACTTCACTACCGCCGTCGGCCTGTCGGTGAACGCGGCCGAACCGTTCCACGCGCGCGGCCTGAGCTATCTCGCGATCGGCGAGAACAAACGCGCGGCGGAAGATTTTGACGATGCCCTTGCCCGCGACGACCGCTCGGTCGAAATCTGGACGAGCCGCGGCCTCGCCTATGAACGCCTTGGCAACAAAGAGCAGGCAGCCGGCTCTTACGCGCGCGCGATGAATATCAATCAGGCGTATCAGCCTGCCGTCGCCGGCTTCCGCCGCGTCGGCGGCCAGTATGGCGCGAGCTACAACGTAAACTGACGCGCGCAAGAGCGCGCGTCATCCCGGCCGAGCGAAGCGAGAGCCGGGATCGTTATCAGCGATTCGCGGCACGCGGTCCCGGCTCGCAGTCGCGCTCGCTTGGCCGGGACGACGAGAAACTATTCCGCCAGAAATTTCTTCACTTCATTGAGCGCGCCGTAACCGTCGAGTCCTTCGTGACCGGCATTAGGATAGCGCACGAAGCGCTTCGGCCCGCGCACCAGTTCATACAGACGCTCACCGAATTCGATCGGCACAATCCCGTCGCGTTCGCCGTGAAGGATGAGGACCGGCGCGGTGACAAGCCCGATGCGCTCGTCCGACCGGAATTGATCCTTCATCAGCCACCGCACCGGCGCGAACGGATAGGCTTTGGCACCTACGTCGGCCGCCGAGGTGAACGGCGCCTCGAGCACGATCTTTGCGACCGGCTTCTCCGCCGCGAGCGCCACCGCGACGCCGCTGCCGAGCGACTCGCCCCATAGGACGATGCGATTTGGGCCATAACGGGCCACCGCAAAATCGTAGGCCGCATGCGCGTCTGCGATCAGCCCCTCCTCGCTCGGGCTTCCGCTCGACCCGCCATAGCCACGATAGTTGAGCGCGACCAGCCCGATGCCTTCTTTTGCAAGCGCTGCGAACCGCGGCACGCGCAGCGAATGCCCGCCGCCGTTGCCCTGAAAATACAGGATGACCGGCGCGCCGTCGCGCGGCGGCACGTGCCAGACAACGATCCGCTCCCCGTCCGAGGTCGTCAGCGTTTCTTCTGACGCCTGCGGCAGTCCCACGGACGACGGCGCGACGCGCTGCCGGTCGGGGAAATACATCAGCCCGCGTTGGGCGACATACATCAGCCCAACCACCGCGACGTAGAAGACGACCGCAAAAACAAGAAAAGACTTCACCAGAGCAGCTCCGCGCACATGGCAATCTAGCATTCCGGCTATTGCCGCAAACCGCTTTAGCGGTCATGGAAGAAGCGCACTCCCGCCCGCGTTCATCCCACGAACTGACCGATGCAGAAGACCCGCTGGGGCCTCGTCTTCCTCCTTATTTGCGCCGGCGTCATTGCCGCCTTCCAGGTCGGCAAGGCCGCGATCGCGGTGCCCGCGTTGCGTGCGGATCTCGATATCAGCCTCGTCTTCGCGTCGTGGATCGTCGGCGCATTGGGCGCGCTTGGCGCGATCGTCGGCGTGCCCGCCGGCCTCACCTTCTCGCGCCTGCCGCCGCGCCGCATGATCCTGATCGGCCTCACCGCGCTTGGCATCGGCAGCATCGCGGGCAGCTTTGCGGGCAGCGGCACCCTCTTGCTGATTTCCCGCGTGGTCGAAGGCTTCGGCTTCATCTGCACGATCCTCTCGACGCCGCGCATGTTCGCGCTCGTGACCGCGCCCCGCGACACGCCGCTCTCCTTCGCGCTCTGGGGCTGCTACATGCCCGCCGGCTCCGCGGTCATGATGCTCGCCGGTCCCGCGTTCATCGCGAGTTTCGGCTGGCAGGGCCTGTGGCTCTTCAACGGCATCCTGCCGCTGGCTTACGCCGTGCTGCTCGCGCGCCTCGACATTCCGGGTGCGGACTCCGTGCAGCAGTCGCAACGCACATTGCTGGACGATTTGCGCGAAGGCTTCCGCACACCCGGCCCCGCCCTCGTCGGCCTCGCCTTCGGTCTCTACACCTTTCAGTATTTCGCACTCGCGAGCCTCTTCCCGACGCTCCTCGTGGATCGTCTCGGACTCTCCATCGGCGCAGCCGGCCTCATCAGCGCAGGCACCGTACTCGCGAACGGTGCGGGCAATCTCGCCGCCGGCTTCTTCGTGCGCCTCGGCACGCCGCTCTGGGTCATTCTCGTGGTCGGCTATTTCGCAACCGCGATTCTTTCGTTCGGCGTTTTCAACGCCGCGATGCCCGTGGCTGGTGTCGCGATCTTTGCCGCTGTAAGCCTCGCGATCACCGGCCTGATCCCGGCGTCGCTCTTTGCCGCCGCCCCCACCATCGGCACCACGCCGGCGCTGCTCGGCATCACGCTCGGCCTGACGACGCAGATCGGCGTTTCGGGCCAGCTCTTCGGCCCGACGGTGCTCGCGGCTTTCGTGGAGCGCTACGACTGGTCCTATGCGCCGGTGGTGTTCGTGGCGGTCATGCTCGCGGGCACGACGATTGCGCTTATGCTGTGCGCCGTACTGCGGAAGCGGGGCTAGAAACTCTCCTCCGCTCATTCCCGCGAAAGCGGGAATCCAGAAAATCCATGCGCTGGGTCCCCGCTTTCGCGGGGACGAGCGGACGGATCAGAGTCCCTTTACGATGTTCTCGACCATCTTCTTCGCGTCGGCGAACAACATCATCGTGTTGTCGTGGAAGAAGAGTTCGTTCTCGATGCCGGCATAGCCCGAGCCCATGCCGCGCTTCACGAACAGCACGGTCTTCGCTTTCTCGACATCCAGCACCGGCATGCCGTAGATCGGCGAGGTCTTGTCGGTCTTGGCCGCGGGATTGGTCACGTCGTTGGCACCGATCACGAAGGCCACGTCGGCGGTCGCGAATTCCGAATTGATGTCCTCGAGCTCGAACACTTCGTCGTAGGGGACGTTGGCTTCCGCGAGCAGCACATTCATGTGGCCGGGCATGCGGCCGGCGACCGGATGGATCGCGTATTTGATCTCGACGCCTTCGGCCTTGAGCTTGTCGGCCATTTCGCGGAGCGCATGCTGCGCCTGCGCCACCGCCATGCCGTAGCCCGGCACGACGATCACCTTCGCGGCGTTCTTCATGATGAAGGCCGCGTCGTCCGCCGAGCCCTGCTTGATCGGCCGCGCTTCGGCCTTGCCGGCGTGGCTCACTTCGCCGCCGAAGCCGCCAAGGATCACGGAGATGAAGCTGCGGTTCATCCCCTTGCACATGATGTAGGAGAGGATCGCGCCCGACGAGCCGACGAGCGCGCCGGTAATGATGAGCGCGGAATTGCCCAGCGTGAAACCGATACCCGCCGCTGCCCAGCCGGAGTACGAGTTCAGCATCGAGATCACGACCGGCATATCCGCGCCGCCGATCGGGACGATGATGAGCACGCCGAGCGCGAACGCGATCAGGGCGACCAGCCAGAAGTCGATTTGCGCCTGCGAAACGACAAGCCCGTAGATGAAAAAGATCAGCGCCGCCGCAAGCGCGATATTGATGAAGTGCCGTCCCGGCAACAGGATCGGCGCGCCGCTCATACGGCCCGAGAGCTTCATGAAAGCGATGATCGAGCCCGAGAACGTGATCGCGCCGATCGCGGTGCCGAGCGCCATCTCAACGAGCGTCGCCTTCTTGATCGCGCCGACCGCTCCGATGCCGAAGGCTTCCGGCGCATAGAACGCACCCGCCGCGACCAGCACCGCCGCGAGGCCCACCAGCGAGTGGAACGCGGCGACAAGCTCGGGCATCTGCGTCATGGCGATGCGGCGTGCGGTCACCGCGCCAACGCCGCCGCCAACCGCGAGCCCGCCGATCACCAGCGCCCAACCGATGCCCGACGGCGGCGATGCCGCAAGCGTCGTCAGGATGGCGATGGCCATGCCGGCCATGCCGAAGAAATTGCCCTGCCGCGACGTCTCGGGACTGGAGAGCCCGCGCAGCGCGAGGATGAACAGGACGCCGGAGACGAGGTAGAGCAGCGCGACGACGTTTGCGTTCATCGTTGCCGCCTACTTCTTTTTCTTCTGGTACATCGCGAGCATCCGCTGCGTGACCAGGAAACCGCCGAAAATATTGACCGAGGCGAGCACGAGGGCGACGAAGCCCATGCCGCGCGCCCACCACACGCCTTCCGCGTTGACCGCCGCCTCGACGCCGACCGCCAAGAGCGCGCCGACCACGATCACCGAGGAGATCGCGTTCGTCACCGACATCAGCGGCGTGTGCAGCGCCGGCGTCACCGACCAGACGACGTAATAGCCGACGGAGACGGCGAGTACGAAGATCGTAAGCTGGAAGACAAAAGGATCGACTTCGCTCATCGCCCGCTCCTTATGCCTTCTTCTGGAAGTTCGGATGGACGACGGCGCCATCGCGCGTGAGCAATGTCGCCTTCACGATCTCGTCGTCCCACGGGACGTTCAGCTTCTTTTCCTTGTCGACCAGGAGTTCGACGAAGGCGAAGAGATTCTTGGCGTAGAGACTTGAGGAAGTCGCCGCGAGACGGCCGGGTACGTTGAGATAGCCGGCGATCTTCACGCCCTTCACCTCGGCCACTTCGCCGGGTTTGGCGCCCTCGACATTGCCGCCGCGCTCGACCGCGAGATCGACAATCACCGAGCCCGGCTTCATCGACGCGACCATCGCCGCCGAAATCAGCTTCGGCGCGGGACGCCCCGGAATAAGCGCGGTTGTAACCACGATGTCCTGCTTGGCGATATGCGCGGCGACGAGCGCGGCCTGCTTCGCCTGATACTCTTTCGACATTTCCTTGGCATAGCCGCCGGACGTCTCGGCCTGCTTGAATTCTTCGTCCTCGACCGCGACGAATTTCGCGCCGAGCGACTCGACCTGTTCCTTGGCGGCCGGCCGCACGTCGGTCGCGGTCACGATCGCGCCAAGCCGGCGCGCCGTCGCAATCGCCTGCAAGCCTGCGACGCCCGCGCCCATCACAAACACTCTCGCGGCAGGCACGGTGCCGGCCGCCGTCATCATCATCGGCAACGCACGGCCAAACTCGGCCGAGGCGTCGATCACCGCGCGGTAGCCCGCGAGATTGGCCTGCGAGGAAAGTACGTCCATCGACTGCGCGCGCGTGATGCGCGGCAGGAGCTCCATCGAAAACGCCGCGACCTTGGCCGCGGCGAGTTCTGCGAGAGCGGCATCGTTGCCGTAAGGATCGAGAATCCCGATGACCAGCGCGCCGGGCTTGTAGCCGGCGAGTTCGCCTTTGCCAGGCCGCCGGACTTTCAGAACGATGTCGGCGTCCTTGATGGCTGCACCGTTCGCGACCTTGGCGCCGGCAGTTGCGAAATCGGCGTCCGGAATGCCGGCGCGCATGCCTGCTCCCGCTTCGACCGAAACTTCTGCGCCAAGCGCCGTCAATCGCTTGACGCTATCCGGCGTTGCCGCAACGCGCGGCTCTCCGCCTTCAGTCTCGGTCGGAACGGCGATTTTCATGCTGGGCCATCGATCTCGCTGCGGTCAGGGCAGCGTGCGGGTGGCAGCAGTAGGTGGCAAGCTCAGTAAACGAAGGTCCACAGGAAGACGAGAACGATGACCACGGCGATGATGGTCCACTTCGTCATCGTCAGGAAATTCTCGTAGGTCGCCTCGTGCTCGGCATAGTCGTTGCCGGTGGCGGTGGAGTATTCCGGCTTATCGTGGTCGGCCATCTGGGTCCCCGTCGGATTTCCGCAAGCTCAGTCGCTCAGGATGTAGCGGAATCGGCCCTGCCCGGCAACGCGGCAATAGGCGCAGGATGCCCAAATTCCACGCCCTCAGGCCTTCGTGTCGAGCCCTTCAATCTCGGTGATCATCCCGTCGATCAGCGACAGGCCGTTCTGCCAGAACGTCGGCTCGCGCGCGTCGAGCCCGAAGGGCTTGAGCAGTTCCGAATGATGCTTGGTGCCGCCGGCCGCGAGCATGTCGAGATAGCGCTCCGCAAAGCCCGCATCGGCCTTCTCGTAAACGGCATAGAGCGAGTTCACGAGGCAATCGCCGAACGCATAGGCGTAAACATAAAACGGCGAGTGGACAAAATGCGGGATGTAGGCCCAGAAGGTTTCATAGCCCGGACCGAGCCTGATCGCAGGTCCGAGGCTCTCGCCCTGCACGCTCATCCATAGCTCGTTGATCTGGTCCGCGGTCAGTTCGCCGTTGCGCCGTTCGGTGTGCAGCTTGCGCTCGAACCAGTAGAAGGCGATCTGCCTCACCACCGTGTTCAGCATGTCCTCGACCTTCTGCGCGAGCATCGCCTTGCGCTCGCGCTCGCCGGCTTTCGCAAGCAGCGCACGGAAGGTCAGCATCTCGCCGAACACGCTCGCGGTCTCCGCGAGCGTCAGCGGCGTCGACGCCATGAGCGCGCCCTGCGGCGCCGCGAGCACCTGATGCACGCCGTGCCCGAGTTCATGCGCGAGTGTCATCACATCGCGCGGCTTGCCCTGATAATTCATCATCACATAGGGATGCACCGACGGCACCGTCGGATGCGCGAACGCACCCGGCGACTTGCCCGGCCGCACCGGCGCGTCGATCCAGCGCTTGTCGAAAAAGCGCTGCGCGATCTCGGCCATCTGCGGCGAGAACGCGCCGTAGGCCGTCAGCACCGTGTTGCGCGCTTCGTCCCACGCGATGGTGCGCTGCTCGACCTTCGGCAGCGACGCGTTGCGGTCCCAGTGATTGAGTTGGTCCTGCCCGAACCACTTCGCTTTCATTTTGTAGTAGCGATGCGAGAGCCGCGGATAGGCGTCGCGCACTGCCTGCACGAGCGCGTCGACCGTTTCCGGCTCGACGCGGTTCGCGAGATGGCGCGAATCCGCGATGTCCTTGAAGCCGCGCCAGCGGTCGGAGATTTCCTTGTCCTTGGCGAGCGTGTTGGTGATCAGCGCGAAGGTGCGAAGATTCTCCTTGAACACTTTCGCCAGCGCCTCGGCCGCGGCCCGGCGCTTCTCCTCGCGCGTGTCCTGCAGGAAGTTCAGCGTCGGCTCGATCGCGAGCTGCTCGCCGTCGACCTCGAAGCGCAGCGCCGAAATCGTTTCATCAAACAGGCGATTCCACGCGCCGCGTCCCGTGACCGACTTCTCGTGGAAAAGCTGCTCGACCCGGTCCTCGAGCTGGTACGGCTTCTCTTTGCGCACGTCCTCGACCCATGGCCGGTAGCGCGCGAATTGCGCGTCGCCAAGCGCCTTCTCGATCAGCGCGTCGTCGATGCGGTTGAGCTCTAACGTGAAGAACAGGAGATGGACGGACGCACCCGTGATGCGCTCGCGCAGATCGCTGTAGAACTTCGCGCGCGCCTGGTCCTGCGTGTTGCCGGTGTAGAGGAGGCCGGCATAGGACATGAGCTTGCCGAGCAACTCCTCGATTGCCTCGAAGCGCACGACCGCCTCGTGGAGCTTGGCGCCCGCTTTCGGACCGCTCGCGATCTCGCCGAGCTTGCCCTTGAAGGCCTCCTCGAACGCGATGCACTCCGCCTCCCCGCGCGCGAGATCCTTCGCCACCTCCGGTGCATCGGGCGCGGCATAAAGGTCGCCGAGGTTCCATTCCGGCAGCGCGCCCAGCTCTTTGGGTTTCTCGGCGGCGGTCGACGGGCGATTCATGGAAAAGCCGGCTCCTGTTCGTGCAATTCGTCCCCCGTTTCTTATCAGAGATAGGGACGACGGCGGCGGGATTCAGCTTCCATTAACAGACTCCGCCCAGACTGCCCCGTTACGGCACAAATTTTTGTTTCGGCATGCGGGGCAAAGCAATCCTGCGTGCCAGCACCGCCGGGAGGGGCAATGTCCACGCGCGTACTCGTTGTCGATGACGAACCGGTCCAGCGCCGCCTGCTCGACGCCATGCTCCGCCGCTTCGACTACGAGCCTGTGCTGATGGAGAGCGCGCCCGAGGCGCTCGCCATGCTCGACAGTCCCGATCGCGGCGGCATCGCCTGCGTCGTCCTCGACCTCGTCATGCCCGAGCTTGACGGCTTCACCTTCCTCCAGCGCATGCGCGAGCGCGGCATCGACCTGCCGGTGATCGTGCAGACCGCGCAGGGCTCGATCGACACGGTCGTGACCGCCATGCGCGGCGGCGCCATCGATTTCGTCGTGAAACCCGTGGGCGCGGAGCGCATGCAGGTCAGCCTGCAAAACGCACTCGCCCAGGCCGCGCTCGCCGGCGAAGTCCGCCGCATCCAGCGCACCGCCAGCGGCGCCATCGCGATCAACGATCTCGCCTCGGCGAGCCCGCGCATGCAGCAGACGCTGAAGCTCGCGGAAAAGGCGGCGGCCTCCGACATCCCGGTGCTGATGGAAGGCGAGTCGGGAGTCGGCAAGGAGCTGATCGCGCGCGCCATCCGCGGAGCCGGGACGCGCCGCCATAAACCTTTCGTCGCCGTGAACTGCGGGGCGATTCCCGCGAACCTCGTCGAGTCGATTCTGTTCGGCCACGAGAAGGGCGCCTTCACCGGCGCGACCGACCGCTCGCCCGGCAAATTCCTCGAAGCGAACGGCGGCACGCTCTTTCTCGACGAGATCGGCGAACTGCCGCTCGACACCCAGGTGAAGCTCCTGCGCGCGCTGCAGGACGGCGAGATCGACCCGGTCGGCTCCCGCAAATCGATCAAGGTCGATTTCCGCCTGATCTCCGCGACCAACCGCGACCTGCTCCAGCAGGTGAAGGCGGGCCGCTTCCGCGAAGACCTGTTCTACCGCCTGCACATCTTCCCGATCACCGTGCCGCCGCTCCGCGAACGCATGGAAGACCTGCCCGGCCTCGTCCGCCGCTTCGTGGCGCGTTTCTCGGCCGAGGAAGGCAAGCGCGTGCGCTCCGTCTCCGCCGACACCATGAAGATGCTCGCGGCCTATCGCTGGCCCGGCAACGTCCGCCAGTTGGAGAACACCGTGTTCCGCGCGGTTGTCCTGACCGAGCAGGACGAAATCGGCGTGGCCGAGTTCCCGCAGATCGCCGCCCAGGTTCCCGGCTATGAGGCTTTTGCCTTGCCGCAGGCGGCAGCGGCTGCGCCCGCCCATGAAGCCTCGGCCGAATCCCTCGTGGTGATCGACGAGGCGCCCGCAACCGCCCCGGCCCCTCACCCGGTGACGGGCGACGCCCTGCCTCTTGTGGGCGCAGACGGCCATGTCCGGCCCATGGAAACCCTCGAAGCCGAGGCCATCCGCTTTGCAATCGACCGCTATCGCGGCCGGATGACTGAGGTCGCCCGCCGTCTCCGGATCGGGCGTTCCACGCTCTACCGGAAGCTCAAGGAGCTCGGTTTCGATACCGGTTCGGAGCCGGCCGAGGCCGCGAGCGAGCCCGCACAGGCCCATTTCGCCCCGAAGTGATACGGCGCCCCGAAACCGCGGGGCTCCACGCGAATTTGAATCGAGGGCGCTTGATTCGCGCCCCGGCTCTGTCACAAACCCATGGCAACATTTCGTTTCGTGCGTGTCGCCTGCGAGGCTCCAGGAGCAACGAATGACCGAACCCCAGTCTTGGCTTGATACTTCCGCCGCAAAATCGTCGGCCCGCCGCCGGATCGCGGGGCGAATTGCGGCCGGGCTCGCGGTGATCGCGGTCGTGCTCGGCGCCTACGCCTACGGCCCGGCGACAGCCGAAAAGAAAGCGGCAGCAACGGAGCCCGTGAAGGTCGCCCAGACGACTGTCCAGGACATTCAGAAACTTATTCCGGTGCCTGAGCCCGCGAACGTCCCGCCGCTCACCGCGGCCGACGTGAAGCCCGCCTCGCCCGCCAGCGACGACAAGAAAATTCAGGCGCTCATCCCCGAGCCGCAACCCGCGAATGTCGCGCCGCTCACGGCCGCCGACTTCGAGAAGTCGGCCACCACGGCGTCCGTCCCCGCCGTGCAGCCCGCGCCCGCGATAGAAGCGAACACGCCCGCCGCGCCCGTGACTCCGGCACCCGCGCAGCAGACCGCTACGCCCGCGACCGACAGCGCGCCGCAGATGTCGGCGGAAGAAATCAAAAAGCTCACCGGCAAGGATCTCGTGAAGGCGCCGATCGCGTCGTCGCTCGCGGTCGCCGATCGCGGCATCGCCGAGAATATCCGCGAAGTACTCGCCACCCGCCTCGACCGCATCATGGATCGCCGCGAAGACCGCGCGGCGACCGAAGTCTTCTATCGCGACCGCGGCTTCGCCCCGCTCTGGATCGAGAACGGCACGCGCACCGCGCGCGCCGACTCCGCGATCAAGCATTTGAACGGCATCGGCGCCGACGGGCTCGACCCCGCCGACTATCCGGTGGCGGGCTTCACGGCGGCCGACGCAAAGTCACTCGCCGAAGCGGAGTTGCGCTTCACCAATTCGATCCTCGACTATGCGCGCCACGCGCAGACAGGCCGCGTGCATTTCAGCCGCATGAGCGGCGACGTGCATTACGACCTCAAGCTGCCGGAGCCCGCGGAAACGCTGGCGCAGATGGCGGCCGCGGCCGATGTCGCGCCCGCGCTTGCCGCGTTCAATCCACAGCACGAAGGCTACAAGTTGCTCAAGGCGAAGCTCGCGGAAGCGCGCGGCGACGCCCCGGAAAAGCAGATCGTCCGCGTGCCGGAAGGCCCGTCGCTGAAGCCGGGCATGAGCGATCCGCGCGTCGCGACGCTCCGCAAGCGCCTCGAACTCTCCGGCGACTCGGACCGCTATGACGACGAAGTCGCCAGGGCCGTGCTCGAATTCCAGAAGGGCGCCGGCCTCGCCGCCGACGGCATCGCAGGACCCGCAACCGTCGCACGGCTGAACGGCAAGACGCGCGGCAGCCGCACCGATGCGATCCTCGCCACCATGGAACGCTGGCGCTGGATGCCGCGCGATCTCGGCCGCAACTACTCCATGCTCAACATTCCCGACTTCACGCTGCGCGTGATGGGCAACGGAAAGCAAATCTGGACGACGCGCGTCGTGGTCGGCAAGAACAACACCAAGACGCCGCTCATCAGCGACACGATGAAATTCATCACGGTCAATCCGACCTGGAACGTGCCGCCCTCGATCATCGCCAACGAATATCTGCCGGCGCTGGCGCAGGATCCGTCGGTTCTCGACCGCATGGGCTTGCGGCTCGAGGAAAACCGCGACGGCACCGTTCGCATCTACCAGCCGCCGGGTGACAGCAACGCGCTCGGCCGCGTGCGCTTCAACTTCCCGAACAAGTTCCTCGTCTACCAGCACGACACGCCGGACAAGAACCTGTTCTCGCGCGACGTGCGCGCCTTCAGCCACGGCTGCATGCGCGTGCAGGACCCGGTGAAGTATGCCGAAGTGGTGCTTTCGCTGGGCGTGCCGGGTGAGAACTACACGACCGACCGCATCCGCGGCATGTTCGGCCCGGGCGAGCAAAACATCAACTTCACGCGCCCGCTGCCGGTCCACATCACCTACCAGACGGCTTATGTTGACTCCTCCGGCGCGCTCATCATCCGCGATGACATCTACAGTCACGACACGGCGCTGATGTCGGTCCTCAAGGGTGAGCGCCGCGTCGCCGACGTTCCGATGGTCCGTCGACAGGCGTCCTATAGCCGCGAGGAGCTGCGTTTGCCGAACGGCACCTACTACGGCGCCTATGACGGCTACGGACGCGGCGGCTACGGTCGCAATCCGGTCGAAGACTTCTTCCGCAGCATCTTCCGCTGAGTCGCATTCTATTCTGTGCAAAGGGCAGGCCTCAGGGCCTGCCCTTTGCTTTGGACATCGCCTAATTCCCTGAAATCAGTGCATTTTTAACCATGACCCATGCGTTTGCGGGCACCGTTTCGCCACGATCACGAACTAGCGATATGCCTACGGGGGACGGTCACCCACCATTAACCGGCCCAGATAAGACTGCGTTCACCATGCGTGTCCCGGCAACGGACGCGCATCTTCAGCAGAGACGCGACACGGAATCGATCGTGCCCATCTCGAACTTGGTGCGTATCTTGCCGGCAGCCGGTGCATTGCGTCCCTTCGCAGTGACGGGCGCGGCTGCGCTGATCCTCTGTGTCACGTCCGCTTCGCTCCAGACGCTCGTCGCCAATGGCGAGACGCGCAGCCTCTCGTTCGCGCATGTGCATACCGGCGAGACGCTCACCGTCACCTACAAGAAGCGCGGCAAGTATGACGAAGCGGCGCTGAAGCAGATCAACTGGTTCCTGCGCGACTGGCGGCGCGACGAACCGACCACCATGGACCCACACCTCTTCGACATCCTGTGGGAAGTTCGCCGCGAAGTCGGCGACCCGGGTCCGATCACCATCATTTCAGCCTACCGCTCGCCGCAGACGAATTCGATGCTCCGCGCACGCGGACGCGGTGTCGCCCGCTACAGCCAGCACATGGTTGGCAAGGCGATCGACTTCTACATTCCGAACGCGGACCTCGCCGACATGCGCGCCGTCGGGCTACGCCTGCAGCGTGGCGGCGTCGGTTTCTATCCAAGCTCGGGCTCGCCCTTCATTCACATCGACACCGGCAGCGTCCGGCACTGGCCGCGCATGACGCGCGATCAGCTCGCCAAGGTCTTCCCCGACGGCAAAACTGTGCATCTGCCGACCGATGGCAAGCCGATGGCGAATTACGCGTTCGCCCTCGCCGAGATCGAGGCACGCGGCTCGCGCGCCGGTTCGCTGGCGATCGCGGCCCTTGACGACGATGACGACGATAGCGCCGCGACGACCCGCTCGAGCCGCACGCGCATCCCGACTGCCGCCGTACTGACGAATGTGCCGGAGACCCCGCAAGCCGCGCCGCAGGCAAGGCCGGTCCTCGCTTCGCTCGGCGCGACGCCATCTCGCTTGCCCGTGGCACGTTCGACGGCCGCCGCCGCACTCGACAGCACCTTGCCGATGCCCTCGCCGCGCCCGCGCGATCTCGGCGACATGACCGCTTCCGTGCCAACGGGCACGCGCGCGCTCGGTTATGCAGCGGCCCCCGCACGCAATCTCCCGGCTTTCAGCGCGATTCCCGGTACGCACACGCGCATCATGGAATTGCCCGACCGCGTGCGTCAGCCGCAAACGATGCATGCCGCCTACGGCCAGGCCGACGCCGCCAACGCTCCGGCCGCGCTCTATTCAATGCGTGGCGTGGAATTCACGGGCGAGTTGCACGAGCCCGACCTCTACAGCCTGCGTGGCCTGATGGAGCCCGTGCGCGCCGCGATCCGCGTACGCTTCACCGAGGGCTACGCCGAAGCGCCGTCGACGGCGCGCTTTGTGGGGCCCGCGGTCGTCGCCGTGCAGACGATCGCGTTCGATCGCGGCGCCGGCATCCTCGCCTCGCGTAACTGATCAGCCGAGCCCGAGCGCGTCGCGATAGAGGTCCACGAGGGCCTCATGCTCCTTGCGCTCCTCGCCATCCTGCATGCGCAGCCGCACGACCGTGCGCAGGGCCTTCACGTCGAACCCGACGCCTTTCGCCTCCGCATAGACCTCTCGAATGTCTTCGGAGAGCGCCTTCTTTTCTTCTTCCAGTTTCTCAATTCGCTCGACAAGAGACTTAAGCTGCCCCTTCGCGAAATTGGCGGTCGTCGCCATCGCGTACCCCCTGCTCGGTTACTGTTCTGGGATTAGTGTTTCGGCTGCGATTTCTCGAACGCTGCCTTTTGTTCGGCGCTGGATTCTTTCTGGTGAAGCTTGCGCCAGTCGTCATACGGCATCCCGTAGACAGCCTCCCGGCTCTCGTCCTTCGACAACGGCACGCCCTTGGCGTCCGCCGCGTCCTTCATCCAGTTGGACAGGCAATTGCGGCAGAAGCCCGCGAGATTCATCAGGTCGATGTTCTGCACGTCTGCCCGGCCGCGCAGGTGTTCCACGAGCCGCCGATAAACCGCGGCTTCCAGTTCAATGCGGGTACGGTCGTCCATGACCTGCTCCAGTCGTCTCTCGGCCTTTGACTTAGGTCCGAACCGCAGGACCCGCAAGCCAAAATGAAAAAGCCCGCCGCGGCCTGTGGACCGCGGCGGGCCGGCAGTTTCTTCGTCAGGCCTTGAGCGCAACCTTCACGCGATCCGGCGTGAACGGCACATGCCGCAAGCGCTTGCCGGTCAACGTCGCGATGGCATTTGCAATCGCAGGCGCCACCACCGGCAGAACGATCTCGCCAATGCCCGTCGGGTGATGCTCGGTCGTGATCACTTCCGTGAAGATCTCCGGCGTCTCCGACATCCGCAGCACTTCGTAGTCGTTGTAGTTCGACTGCTCGATCTCGCCGTCCGCGATGGAAATGCGTTCCTTGAGCGCGTGACCGACGCCCCACACAACATTGCTTTCGCTCTGCTGCACGACGATGTCGCGGTTGATCACGATGCCCGGATTGACCGCGTTCCAGAATTTATGAACGCGGATCACGCCGCTGTTGCGGTCGAGCGAGACTTCCGCGACGCCCGCCACCGGCGTGCGCCAGACGTCCGAATAGGCAAAGCCAAACGCGCGGCCCTCGGCCGGCTTGCTTCCCCAGTTCGCCATCTTCGCGACCGTCTCGATGATCTTCTGCCCGCGCGGATGCTTGGAGAGGAGCGCCAGACGAAACTCCACCGGGTCCTTGTTCTGCTGCCGGGCGACTTCATCGATGAAGCTCTCGACCGCGAACTTGTTAAAGCCCGATCCGATCGCCCGCCACGCCGCGAGCGCCGTGCCGCGGTGTTCGCGCAGATACTCCACGAGCAGGTTCTCGATCTCGTAGAGATGCTCCGCGCCTTCGAGCGTCAAGGGATCGAGGCCCTTGGCCGCTTCAAGACGCGCCGGGCTTGTCAGGCCGGTCGTCGCCTCCGCGATGACGCGGTGACGCCAGCCGACGAGCTTGCCGTCCTTGTCGAGCCCTGCCTGCATGTGGTGCGCCGATTGCGGACGCATCATCGCGGCCTTCACGTCCTGCTCGCGGGGCCAGATCAGCTTGACCGGCTTTTTCACTTCGCGTGAAATCGCCGCGCCGTAGATTGCAAGGTCGGCATAGGCACGGCGGCCGAACCCGCCGCCAAGCAAGTATTGATGCACCTTGATGTTCTGCGGTTGCGCCTTGAGGAAGCCCGCCACCGCGCCCGCGATGATCGTCTGACCCTGTGTGCCCATCCAGACTTCCGCGCCGTCGCCCGCCTCATTGACGCTGACCGTGGCGTTCATCGGCTCCATCTGGGCGTGATGGACGTAGTCGCTCTGATATTCGGCCGTGACGACCTTCGCGGCTTTATCGATCGCGCCGACCGCGTCGCCCTCATTGCGATAGAGCAGGCCTCGTTCATCGAGCTTACGCCCGCGCGTCACATACTCGGCGAGCGCTTTCTCGCTGTTCAGGCCGACCGTCCGTCCGCCCTTCCAGGTCACTTTCAGCGCGTCGCGGCCGGCGAACACCGCCTCAACCGAGTTGCCGACGATCGCCACCGCGTCGTTCAGCTTCACGGTCTGCGTGACGCCGGGCACTTTCAGCGCGACGGAGTCGTCGATCTTTTCCGGCGCACCGCCGTCGACCGGCGAGCGCAGCATGGTCGCATAGACCATGCCCGGCACCTGCACGTCGATGCCGTATTTCGCACTGCCGTTGACCTTCTCCGGCGTGTCGAAACGCGGCACGACCTTGCCGATGATGCGATAGTCGGCGGGCTTCTTCAGATCCGCCTTGTCGACCTCCGGCAGCTTCTCCGGCATCGCCGCAAAGCCCGCGATCTCGCCATAGGTCATGCGGCGATTCGAAGCCTTGTGAACGACAGCACTCGGTTCCGTCGTGACTTCGCCGAGCGGCACTTGCCACTTGTCGGCGGCAGCCTGCATTAAAACGCGCCGCGCCTGCGCCCCATGCAGCCGGGCCTTGTCCCAGAAGCCATCCACCGTGCGGCTGGCGACGACATACACGGCACCGCCAAGCTGAGGGTTGCCGTACAATTTCGGCACCTGCGACGGCACGACCGGCACCACCTTCGACCAGTCGGCGTCGAGTTCTTCCGCGACAATCATCGGCAGCGCCGTGAGCACGCCCTGCCCCATCTCGGCGATGGGTGCGGCGATGGTGATCGTATTGTTGGCAGCAATCGTTACCCAGCCGCCGATGGATTTGTCCGCAATGCCCGCCTGCGCGAAAGCCGCCGAACGCCCGGTCAGCATTCCGTCAAAGGCAAACGCAAAAGTGAGACCTGCGCTGCCGGCGACAAAACCGCGCCGCGTCAGCGAAAGGGAGTCGCGCTTGATGTGCTCGTTCATGATCAGGCCTCCTTCGCCGCGCGTTCGATGGCGCGCACGATGCGCGTGTAGGTGCCACAGCGGCAGATGTTGCCGTCCATGTGCTGCACGATCTGGTCGCGCGTCGGCTTCTTGTTCGTGGCGAGGAGTTCGGCCGCCTGCATGATCTGGCCGGACTGGCAGTAGCCGCATTGCGGCACTTGTTCTGCAACCCACGCCTTCTGCAACGGGTGATCGCCTTTCGGTGCGAGCCCCTCGATGGTCGTCACGTTTTTACCAGCGACCGAGCTGACCGGCGTCACGCAGGACCGCGTCGCCTTGCCGTCGACATGCACGGTGCAAGCACCGCAAAGCGCAGCGCCACAACCATATTTCGTGCCCGTGAGCTTCAGATGCTCCCGCACGACCCAAAGCAACGGCGTATCCGCCTCCGCGGTTACGCTTGTTTTCGCTCCATTTACGGTGAAAGCGATGGTCGCCATTCGTCACTCCCTATTTTCGATTTTTGTTGGCGCCGGCTGCGAATGTCCGCCGTTGCGCGGCGCTTGCAGAAAGCTTACGCCACTTTGGAATGTCTATAATCACGTTGTCGCGAAAATCCGGAACGAGCTTGCCCACCGCAGGCACGCACTTCGAATCGCGCAGCCTTGTGGGATTTGGCCCCGCCGACATAAAGTGCCGCGCCTTGTTCCAGTGTTCCCGAGATCGCGATGACCATGAAAACTGACGCGATCACTTCATCGTCCACGACAAACTCAGCAGCGCTGCTCGCGCTCGTTGCCGGCGCCATCGCGATGGGTGCCTCACCCATCTTCGTGAGACTGACGGATGTCGGCCCACAGGCCAGCGCCTTCTGGCGGACGGCGCTCGCGTTGCCGGTGCTTTGGCTATGGATGCGGTTCGAGGGGGGCGGCGCAAAGCCGCTGAAATTCGACCGCTCGATCCTGATTGTCGGCGCGTGCTTTGCGGGCGACCTGTTCTTCTGGCATCTCGCCATCATGAATACGACCGTCGCCAATGCGACCTTCTTTGCGGTCACCGCGCCCGTCTTTGTCGTCGCCGGCGCATTTCTCCTGTTCGGCGAGCGCGTGGGCGCGCGCATGATTGCGGGGCTTTTTCTGTGCCTCGCCGGCGGCGTCGCGCTGATCGGCGAGAGCGATCAGGCTGACCCGGATCGCCTGCTCGGCGATTTTTACGGCGTCGTGACGGCCTTCTTCTTCGGCGCCTATGTGTTGGCCGTGCGCCAGGCCCGCGCGCGCCACGGTGCCGCGCGTCTGATGTTTCTTTCGACCGTCGTGACGTCGGCGCTCCTGCTGCTCGCGACGTTCGCGATTTCGCAGCCGATCCTGCCGCAAACGATGGAAAGCGCATCTGCTCTCTTTGCACTCGCACTCATCAGCCAGGCGGGTGGACAAGGTCTGCTCGCCTTTGCACTCGGCTCCCTGCCCGCGGCTTTCTCATCGCTCGTGATCTTTCTCGAAGCAGTGGCCGCTGCGGGACTCGGCTGGCTCGTTCTCGCGGAGAAGCTCTCACTGATCCAGCTTTCCGGCGGCCTGCTGATCCTTGCCGGCATTTTCGTCGCGCGACCGCGCGCATCGAGCCCGGCCGGAGTTGCCCCATGAGCCGCGACGCGACCCGCGCGCTGCTGCGCAGCGTTTACGACGCCGCGGTTGCGGCGGCGCATCCTTCGACCTGCTTGCCGCCGCATTTGCCCGAGCCCCCGAAAAGCGGACGGCTGATTGTGCTCGCGGCCGGCAAGGCGGCCGGCAGCATGGCCGAAGTAGCCGAAGAATTTTATCTGACGAAGCAGAAATTTCCGCGCGAGCGCATGACCGGCATCGCCGTCTCGCGGCCCGGCTACACGCGCCCGACGCAACTCATCGAGATGATCGAGGCCGGGCATCCGGTGCCGAACCAGGCAGGCATCGACGCGACGATCCGCGTGCTCGACCTTGCGTCGGGTGCAACGGCCGACGATCTCGTGCTCGTGCTGTTCTCCGGCGGCGCGTCGGCGAACTGGATCGCACCGGCGGTCGGCATTTCACTCGACGACAAGCGCGCGCTGACGCGCGAACTGCTGCGCTCCGGCGCCACGATCGGCGAGATCAACACGGTCCGAAAGCACCTGTCGCGCATCAAGGGTGGACGGCTCGCCGTGCGCGCCGCACCCGCGCGCATCGTGACACTCGCAATCTCCGACGTACCCGGCGACGATCCTTCGGTGATCGGCTCCGGCCCGACCGTCTCGGACATCTCCACGCTCGCGGAGTCGCTCGATATTCTCGCGCGCCGCAAGGTCGCGATTCCGCCGGCCATTGCCGAAGCGCTGCACAATCCCGCCAACGAAAGTCCCGAACCCGGTCATCCCGCCTTCGCGAATGCCATGTTCAGGATCATCGCGCGCCCCGCGGACGGCCTCGCCGCCGCCGCCGCCGCCGCCCGTGCCGCCGGTGTCACACCCGAAGTCCTCGGCACCGACATCGAAGGCGAAGCGCGCGACGTGGCCGCCGCGCATGCCGATGCCGCGCGCCGCGCGGTCAAAATGAACCGTCCCGCGATCCTCCTCTCGGGTGGAGAACTGACCGTGACCATCCGCGGCGCAGGCCGCGGGGGTCCGAACCAGGAATACGCCCTCGCGCTGGCCATAGCGCTTGACGGCGCTCCCGGCGTTGCGGCCGTGGCAGGAGATACCGACGGAACCGACGGCGGCGCAGGCAGCGCCGACGACCCCGCGGGCGCCTTTATCGATGAAACCACGCTGTTCCGCGCCCGGTCCCTTGGCCTCGATCCTGCCCGGTTCCTTGCCGATAACGACTCCACGGGCTTCTTCGAGCCGCTGGGCGACCTGCTGGTGCCGGGCCCGACCTGCACGAACGTCAACGACTTGCGTGCTGTCCTCGTTGACACTCGGGCGGGCGCTGGAGAGAAATGACGCCGGGTGATTTGGGCTGGTTCGCGATGACGGGGAGAAAGACCCAGAGCACGACCCTGCGGCAGGCCGCTTGGGCGTCGGCGCTTCTTGCCGCGCTGACCGCAGTCGCCGTGCCGGTCCGCGCCTACGCCGACTTCCGCCTCTGCAATGTCACGCCCGCACGCATCGGCGTCGCCATCGGCCACAAGGACGGCGACACCTGGGTGTCGGAGGGCTGGTGGAACGTGCAGGCGCAGAGCTGCGAGACGCTGATCCGCGGCCCGCTCGCCGCCCGCTTCTTTTACATTTACGCGGTCGACTACGATCAGGGCGGCGAATGGTCGGGCAAGGCGTATCTCTGCACGCGCGACCGCGAATTCACGATCCGCGGGCTGCAGGACTGCCTCGCCCGCGGTTTCAACCGCACCGGCTTCTTCGAGGTCGATACCGGCGAGCAGAAGAACTGGACCGTTCAGCTGACCGAGCAGACCCAGACGCCCGCGAGCGCGCCGCGCACGAGCCGCATGCCGGCCCCGAACCAGAAGGGCCCCGACGCGGGCGCGAGCAAGTCCGGCATGGGCGGGCGCTGAGCCGCTTCATCCGATTTTCACCGAAACCCGCGACAACCAGCCCCCGAACGCGCTAAACCTTGCGCAGGCTGCTTCGCACGGCAGGAATGGAATGAGACGCCAACGCCGGACCAAGATCGTCGCGACCCTCGGCCCGGCTTCCTCCGATCAGGCAATGATCGAGCGGCTGTTTCTCGCCGGCACCGACGTCTTCCGCATCAACATGAGCCACACCTCGCACGAGGCGATGCGGAATTACGTCGCCGCCATCCGCGCGGTCGAGGACAAGCACAGCCGGCCGATCGGAATCCTGGTCGACCTGCAAGGCCCGAAGCTCCGCCTCGACACCTTCGCGAATGGCGGCGAGATGCTGGGACAGGGCGCGAGCTTTACGCTCGACGCCGACAAGAAGCCCGGCGACGCCACGCGCGTCCACCTGCCCCATCCTGAAATTCTCGTGGCACTCGAGCCCGGCCACCGCCTGCTGATCGACGACGGCAAGGTGCAACTGCGCGTCACCGAAAAGATCGGCGGCCGTGTGGTCACGAAAGTCGAAGTCGGCGGCCGCGTATCCGACCGCAAGGGCGTGAGCCTGCCCGACACCACGATTGCGCTCGCCGCGCTCACGCCGAAGGACCGCTCCGATCTCGAAGCCGCGCTCGATACCGGCATCGACTGGATCGCGCTTTCCTTCATCCAGCGTCCCGAAGACGTGGCCGAGGCGAAGAAGCTGACGCGCGGCCGCGCCGCGATCCTCGCCAAGATCGAAAAGCCGCAGGCCGTGAGCCGCCTCGAAGAGATCATGGAGCAGACCGACTCGCTCATGGTCGCGCGCGGCGATCTCGGCGTGGAGATGCCGCTGGAAGCCGTGCCCGGCCTGCAAAAGCAGATCACGCACGCGGCGCGCCATGCCGGCCGCCCGGTGGTGGTGGCGACGCAGATGCTGGAGTCGATGATCTCCTCGCCCGTGCCGACGCGCGCCGAAGTCTCGGACGTCGCGACCGCGATCTATGACGGCGCCGACGCCGTGATGCTGTCGGCGGAATCCGCCGCCGGCAAATATCCGGTCGAAGCGGTCGAGACCATGAACCGCATCGCCGAGAAGGTGGAAAGCGACCGCGCCTATCGCACCGCGCTCAACGCCTATCACGAGACGCCGGAAGCGACCGGCGCCGACGCCATCGCCGCCGCTGCGCGTCAGATCGCGGAGACGCTCGATCTCGCGGCGATCCTGTGCCTGACCAGTTCCGGCTCGACCGCGCTCCGCGTCGCGCGCGAGCGGCCCGCGCCGCCCATCGTCGCGCTGTCGCCGAACCTCTCGACCGCGCGCCGGCTGGCGCTCGTGTGGGGCGTGCATTGTGTCGTCACCGAAGAGACGACAGACATCGATCCCATGGTGGCGCGCGCCTGCCGCATCGCTTTTCGGGAGTCGTTTGCGCGGCCGGGCCAGCGCGTGATCGTGGTCGCCGGCGTCCCCCTCGGCACGCCCGGCGCGACCAACATGGTCCGCATTGCCTTTGTCGGCGCGGACGACGCGGGGATGGATTGAGGGAAAGCCTCATCCTTCGGGACGCGCGAACCTGTCATGCCCGCGCTCGCAGTCAAGCTTGCGCAGACTGCGTAAACTTGTCTGCGCGGGCATCCCGATTCAATTGGCACGGCCGTGCCCATGTAAGCGAGATGGCCGGGACAAGCCCGGCCATGACGAAGCAGAGAATTAAATCTCCCTGCCCTCGACCTTCGGCTCGAGCCGCTTGATCAGGTTGGGAATGCCCTTCAGGTGCGGATGGATCGCGATGGCGCGGCGGAAGGCGTCGAGCGCCAGCCTGTCGTTGCCGATGTCCTGCAGGATCACGCCGAGCCCGACGAACGCCACGAAGTGACGCGGCTCGCGTGCGATCACGACGCGCAGGTCTGCGAGCGCCCGGTTGATTTCCTTCTTGAGATACAACGCCGTCGCGCGCTGCGCGTAGGCTTCGGTGAAATCGGGCGAGAGTTCGATCACCGAGTCGAGCAGCTCGATCGAGAGATCGTATTCCTTCGCTTCCATGACGCCGCGCGCGCGGACCATCAGGAGATCCGCCGTGTCGCTGCCCGACTGCGCCAGCATCGCCTCGATGCGATCCTCGACCGCCTGCGCGGCGCGCGCATTCGGCGCGGCCTTGAGCGCCCCATACAGCGTGTCGAGGCGCTCGGCGCGGCTGAGCTTCGGCGCCGGCGGCGCACGGCGCTTGCCCTCCTGCGCCTGATCGGGCGCGAGCGGCCGCGCGGAAGGCGACTGCGCATGGACCGGCTGCGCGAGCGCAATCACGCACGCGACGGCCAGGGGGACGAGTCGAACAATCATGCCGCCAGTTTAGGCTGGCGGCATTGCCTCGCAAGAGGTGGATTTTAGCGCGCGAACGCGCGGATCAGCCCTGACGCGCCTTGAAGCGGGGCTGGGTCTTGTTGATCACATATACGCGACCCTTCCGGCGGACGAGCCGGTTGTCGCGGTGGCGCTTGCGCAGCGAGCGGAGCGAGTTGCGGATTTTCATGACTGATCTCTCGGGTTCGCGGCGTTTCTAGGGGGGCCACACGGCCAAGTCAAACCGGGCCGGGGCCGGCGCTCAGGCGGCGGGCGTCACGAGCTTGAGGCCGATGACGCCTGCGACAATCAGGACCAGGCAGGCGAGCCGCAGGGGCTCGCGGGACTCGCCCAGGAGCACCATGCCGAGGATCGCGGTTCCAACCGCCCCGATGCCGACCCAGACGGCATAGGCCGTGCCGACCGGCAGCGTCCGCAGCGCGTATTCGAGGAAGCCAAGGCTGATGATCATCGCCGCCACGGTCCCGACCGTCGGCCACAGCCGCGTGAAGCCATTCGTATATTTCAGGCCGATCGCCCAGCCGATCTCGAACAGGCCGGCGACAAACAAGCTCAACCACGCCATGACGGACACGCTCCTTTCTGAGACGCTGACTCAAGAGCGACCATGTAGTTCAAGCCTCTATCGTTAGCTCGTCATGCCCGCGCTCGTCAGCGCAAGTCGGGTTTACCCGACTTGCGCAAGCGTACGCTGCGCACCTCGGCCAAGGCCGAGTTGCGGTGGCATCCACGTCTTAGCAGCAGCGGCGAAGAAAGACGTGGATGGCCGGGACAAGCCCGGCCATGACGAATTAACGGCGCTGATCGTCGCCCCTTTAACTCATGCCGGGATCAGTATAGCCGATCCGGCAACCACATCACGATGTCGGGGAACAGGATCAGGATGAACAGCCCGATCACGATCACGCCGACATAAGGCCAGACCGACTGGTAGATGTCGGCCATCGTGACGCCCGGCGGCGCGACACCCTTCAGGTAGAAGAGATTGAAGCCGAACGGCGGCGTCATGTAGCCGATCTCCATGCAGATGATGAAGATCACGCCGAACCAGATCGGATCGAAGTCGTAGGATGTGACGATCGGGATAAAGACCGGCAGCGTGATCAGCATGATGCCGACCGGATCGAGCACCATGCCGAGCAGGAACAGGATCACGAGGATGGCGCCGAGCGCGCCCCACTGCCCGCCCGGAATGTATTGCAGCAATCCCTCGATGAGGCTCTGCGCGCCCATCGAGTTGTAGGCCGTGCTGAAGGCGTGCGCGGCAAACAGAATCCACATCACCATGCCGGTGAGCGCGAAGGTGCGCCAGCTCGCCTCGCGCAGGAGCGTCCAGGTAAGCTGCCGGTGAACGACGGCGGCGATCAATGCGCCGAAGACGCCGATCGCAGCGGCTTCCGTCGCCGTGGCGAGACCGGCGAAGATCGAACCAAGCACCAGCCCGACGATAAAGATCGGCAGGATCACCGCGCGCAACGCCGCGAGCTTCTCCGCCCAGTTGCCGCGCTCCTCCGGCGGCAGCGACGGCCCGAGTTGCGGCTGGAACCAGCAACGGATGCCGATATAGAGCGAGACGAGCGCCGACAGCAGCAGCCCCGGCAGAACGCCGCCCGCGAAAAGTTTCCCGACCGACACGCCGGTGATCAGCGCATAGAGCACCATCAGCACGCTGGGCGGAATGAGAATGCCGAAGCCGCCGCCGGCGTTGATCGCGCCCAGCGCCAGCCGCTTGTCGTAGCCGCGCGACAGCATGTGCGGCAGCGCGATGGTGCCCATGCTGACCACCGCCGCGCCGCTGATGCCGCACATCGCCGCGAAGATGGTGCAGATAAAGACGGTGCCGATCGCGAGCCCGCCGCGCACCCCGCCCCACCACAGATGCATCATGCGGTAGAGATTTTGCGCGACGCCGGCGCGCTCCAGCAGCATCGCCATGAAGATGTAGAGCGGGATCGCGAGCAGCGTGAAGCTGTTCATCGTGCCCCACATCCGCGTGCCGAGGATATAGAACGCCTCCGGCCCCCAGGTGAAATAGAGGAACACGACGGCGACGCCGCCAAGCACGAAGACGAGCGGCAGGCCGAGGATCAGGAGAAAGAGGAGCGATCCGAAGAACAGGACCGTCGTGATCTCGATGCTCACAGCGCCTCCTTCGACACTTCGTCGCGTGTGTCGTGGGCTGCCGCGGGCGAAAGATCGGCCGGCAATTCGTAACCGGCCGCGATCATGATGTCCTGGATGAGCTTGACCACGCCTTGCAGCAGCAGGAGTGCGGCGCCGACCGGGATCATCGCCTTGAACATCCAGATCGAGGGATTCCACGCCGACTGCGACGTCTCGAACTTCTCGATCGCCTCGTATGCGAACAGCCACCCCTGCCAGAGCAGCACGATGGCGAACGCAAAGAACAGGATCGACGTCAGAACGTCGGTCCACGCCTGCGTCCGGCGCGGGAACGCGCTGTAAACGATATCGACGTTCACATGGCCCCTGCGGGCGAGCAGATACCCGCCCGAGAGCACTGCGTAAGCACCGAACAGGAGCTGCCCGAGCTCGTTCGTCCACACGGTCGGCGCGCGAAATGTGTAGCGCAGGAATACTTCCGCGATCAGCAGCAGGAAGATGAAGAAGATGAGATGCGCGACCCAGCGGCCGATCAGCTCGTTGAGGCGTGTGACGCCTCGCATGAAGGAATAGACCGCACCCATCGCCCGCCAGCCCCGTGATTAAAGCGCCGTCCGCGTGAAGCGGGCGTGCGGCCTTGCCGAATGTTGGAGAGTGGGCCGGACCCCGCCCCTGACGAGGCCCGGCATGCCGTCAGATATGGCCGAGTTCGCCCAGGAACTTCTCGAGCCGCGCCATGGCGTCCTTGGTGAGATCGCTCTTGGCGCGCTCCTTCTCCCAGATCGTCTTCGCCACGCCCTTCATCTTCTCGCGGACTTCCTTCGGCAGATCGACGACCTGGATCTTGTGCTTGGCTTTCGCGCGCGCCAGCGCCACTTCTTCCTTGAACTGGTACTCGGTCGTCCGGCGCCAGAACTGCTCTTCCAGCGCATTGATGAGCGCGAGCCGGACATCCGCCGGCAACTCGTCGAGCGCCTTCTGGTTGATGATGAAGGCATCGATGCCGCCGATATTGAGCGGCGGCCGGATATGGAACTTGGCCACTTCATAGAGGCTCATGCTGAGCGCACCCTGCACCGCGCCCCAGTGCGCACCGTCCACCACGCCGCTCGAAAGCGCCTGATAGAGCTCCGGTCCGGGGATCATGGACGCCGCCGCGCCGGCTCCGGTGAGGAATTGCTGCAACGTGCCCGACGAGCGCAGCGTGAGCGCGTCGTAATCGGCCTGCGTCTTCACTTCCTTCTTCACGACCAGCTCGGTCGAATAGACCTTGTCGGTCGAGTAATAGACGCCGTGCTTTTCGAGCGTCTCTTTGCGGATCATGTCCTCGAAGCCGACATGCTTGAAGTAGTAGGCGGCTTCCCAGACATCTTGGAACGCATTCGGCAACCCGTTTGCGATGCCGGCGAGCGTCACGTCGCCGAGGATGTAGGCGGGCGAGATGGTGCCCATCTGGATCGCACCGCGCTTCACGGCGCCGAAGGTTTCCGTCGCGCCGAACAATGAGCCGGCCTCGAACGGTTCGAGCTTGAGCCGTCCCTCCGTGCGCTTGTCGAGCGTGTTGCGCAGCAGTTCGAGACTGTCCTTGAACGAGCTGCTGGCGCGCGGCCAGTGCGACTGCACGCGCCATGTCACGGACTTGCCCTGCGCGATCGCGGGCATTGGAAACGCAGCCGCGCCGAGCGCCGCGGCGCCGGCCGCGAGTACCGTGCGGCGGCGAAGTTCGGTTTTCTGGCTCATGGAAATTCCTCCCAACCTTATTTTGTTGAACGATTTTTTCGTTTCACTGTGCAGAACAATGTTCCACCTGCATAAATACTAAGGCAGTGTTGTTCGCGCGGGCAATCAAATAGCTGATGCCGCTGCGTTAAATTGCGCTGGCGATTCCAATGAGGTCCGCGCTGCGGAACGGATGCACGCGCGTTCAGGCCGTCGACGGCGAACGCGCACTCTGTTGCGGCACGACGATCTCGTAGCGCGCGCCGTCATCATCCTTGCGCTCGATCGTGCCGCCAACCTGCTGCATCAGCCCTTCAACGAGGCGCGAACCGAGACCGGTGCTCGCAGGATCCTGGCCGATGCCGCGGCCATTGTCCGCAATCGTGAGCCGCAACACCTCACCCGCGCGGCCCTTCTTCAGGCTGACATCGATCTGCCCGAACGCTTCATCGGCAAACGCATGCTTGATCGAGTTCGTCACAAGCTCGTTGACGATGAGACCGAGCGGAATGGCGCGGTCGATGTCGAGCGTGAGCGGCTCCGCTTCAACCTCGAGCCGGATCGAACGGCCTTCCAGCATGGATTCACGCAACCGCGCGCAGAGATCCTGAAGATATTGATCGAAATCGACGGCCCCGAGCTGGTCGCCCTGATAGAGCCGCGCGTGGATGTCGCCGACCGCCTGCACGCGGTCGATGGCTTTGCGGAACTGCTCTTTCGCCGCCGGGTCGTCCATGCGCGTGGCCTGCAAGCTCAGAAGACTGCTCACCATCTGCAAATTGTTCTTCACGCGATGATTGAGCTCGCGCAACAGCAGCTCGCGCTGCTCGAGCGCGGCCTCGCGCTCCTCTTCAGTGCGCTTCCGCTCGGTGATGTCATAAAGAGAGCCGACAATGCGCGTGCCGCCCTCGCCGCGCACGCGCGCGCCGCGTGACACGAGCCAGCGCACGTCGCCGTCTCGCACCAGCCGGTATTCGACCGAAACCGGCTCGGCGCTTTCCGCGCGGCGCGCAATTGCATCCTGCACCGCGCCGGCATCGTCGGGATGCATCACCGCCCGATAGTCTGCAAACGGCCGCGGCTTGCCGTCCGCCGGCAATCCGAAGATCGCGTTCATGCTGTCGGACGCCGTCACCATCTGGGTCTTCGGCTCGATTTCCCAGGTGCCGATCTGCGCCACCTCCATCGCCATGCTGAGCCAGGTGGCGATACGGCCGCGCTCGTCTTCCATCCGGCGACGCTCCGTGACGTCGAGACACGCGCCGAGCATGTAGGCCGGCCGGCCCTCCGCGTCGCGCATGCAGCGGCTGCGGTCGAAGATGCGCAGCGTCCCTTTCGGGACGACGGCGCGGAACTCATACTCGACGTCGATGCCTTCCTCGATGCACCGGCGCACGACTTCGCTCGCATGGGCCTTGTCGTCGGGATGGACAATGGCGAAAAAACCCGCCGAATTGCGCGGCGCGTCCTTGCGCTCGACGCCGTACATTCGGCACAAGGCGTCGTCCCATTCGACGACATCGCGCTGGATGTCCCATTGCCATGTGCCCGCGCCGGACGCTTCCAGCGCCGACACGAGCCGGTCATGCTCCTCGCGCGTCTGCGCGCGGCTGTCCTCAAGTTGCTTTGCTGCGCGCCGCATGAGCGCGACCAGCGCCACGATGAACAGGCCGGTCGTCGCATACAGCGCCAGCGCGGTGATCCGGCTTGCAGGCGTGACGAGAAATGCGCCCACCGGCAGCAAAAGCAGCCAGGCAACAACGCCGCCGGCGAGAAGTGCCGTCAGGCCGGCGGCCGTACCGCCGGCAATGGCGGCCAGCATGATGGCCGGAAAGAGCGTCGCGAAGGGAGCGATGCGGAAGCTGGGCGCCTCTACCGCGAGATTGAGCGCGATCGCGACCGCGACGCAAATCAGCGCGAAGATATGCGCGGCCGGCGAGAAAGACGGGAAGCGCTGCCGCCAGATCAGGTCAGGCAGGCGCGAATTTTTCCGCCAGTCGTTCAATTCGAGCTCTCCGTAGCCGGGCGTCGCGGCTCGATTGAAGCACGATTGCCCGGCACGCCGAAATTAAAGAGATCGAAGGAGTGGTGGGCGCGACAGGGATCGAACCTGTGACCCCTACCATGTCAAGGTAGTGCTCTTCCGCTGAGCTACGCGCCCGTTCCGGGTCGGGGTGTCATATCGGCTCCCCCAAAGGGGTGCAAGCCGACACAAATTTCGCCTCATCCTGAGGAGGCCAGCCGCCATCCTTCGAGACACCTTCGCTGGCTAAGCCAGCGAAGGCTCCTCAGGATGAGGGCGGCTGGCCGTCTCGATGGATAAGGCGGAACTCAAGCCGCCAGCAGCCGGTCCACTTCGTTGACGAGATCGCGCAAATGGAAGGGCTTCGACAGGATCTTGGATTCTTTCGGCGCCTGGGCGGCGGCGTTGAGCGCCACGGCCGCAAAGCCGGTGATGAACATGACCTTAAGGTCGGGGTCGATCTCGGTCGCGCGGCGCGCGAGCTCGATGCCGTCCATCTCGGGCATGACAATGTCGGTCAGGAGCAGCTCGAAGGGCTCCTCGCGCAGCCGGTCATAGGCAGACTTCCCGTTGTCGAAGGATACAACCTCATAGCCGGCATTGCTGAGCGCCCGGATCAGAAAACGGCGCATGTCGCCGTCGTCTTCGGCGAGCAAAATCTTCGGCATCTTCGCCTTGTCGTCCATTGGCTTCCCCGGCCCCACGCTGCAATCTCACCATAAGCACGTATGCGGGTAAATGCGGAGTGAAAGGCGGCACCGAAAACGGGCTTCCCAAGCGCCCGAAAGCCCGCGCAATATAGGTCTCCAAACGGATCCTTACCGCCGGAAGCAACCTGCGTTCATGACCGCCCGCATCGTCGACGAGCTCGCCCCCCCGCACCAGGTATCGGAACCCGCGGCCCTCTCCGGTCCGGTGGTCTGCAACTCGCCGCATAGCGGACGTTCGTACCTGTCGCGTTTCATCGCCCAGAGCCGGCTCGACCTTGCGACGCTCCGCCGCTCGGAAGACACCTTCGTGGACGAGCTGTTCGCCGACGCCGTCAAGTTCGGCGTCCCGATGATGTCCGCGAATTTCCCGCGCGCCTTCCTCGACGTGAACCGCGAGCCCTACGAGCTCGACCCGCGCATGTTCGAGGGCCGCCTGCCCGCCTACGCCAATACGCGCTCGCTGCGGGTCGCCGGCGGACTCGGCACCATCGCGCGCGTCGTCGGCGATGCACGCGAGATTTACGACCGCCGCATCCCTGTCGAGGACGCGCTCGCGCGCATCGAGCTGTACTACAAGCCCTATCACCGCGCGCTTCGCCGCATGATCGTGAACGCACAGCGCGGCTTCGGCATCGCCGTGCTGGTCGACTGTCATTCCATGCCATCGAGCGCGAACGGCCGCGAAGAGCGCCCGCGCGCCGATATCGTACTCGGCGACCGCTACGGCACGAGCTGCGCCGCCTCCGTCACCGACACGGTGGAGGACACATTGCGCGGCTTCGGCTACTCCGTGCTGCGCAACAAGCCATACGCAGGTGGCTTCATCACGGAGCACTACGGCGACCCGGCTGCCGGGCTGCATGCCGTGCAGATCGAGGTCAATCGCGCGCTGTACATGGACGAGCGCGAGTACAGGAAGACAGCGCGCTTCGCGGCGGTGAAAAATGATCTCGGCCGCATGGTTGCGAAGCTCTCAAAGGCCACCGCCGGCGGGATCGAGCCCCTGCGCGACGCGGCGGAGTAAATCCACCTAAAGCAATTCCGTCATTCCGGGGCGCCGCGAAGCGGCGAGCCCGGAATCCAAACGAAGCATAGGCAAGCTGTGAGTCCGCTCGGATTCCGGGCTCGCGTGCTCCGCACGCGCCCCGGAATGACGGGTGCTGAAAAGAAAGAGGCCGCCTCGCGCCCGCATGGCGAGCGCAGCGAGCGCCCATGCGGGCGTCAAAAGGCGGCGTGCGGAAAAGAAAGAGGCCGCTTCAGTTGCCCGAAGCGGCCCAAGTCTAGGGAGGAAACGCCCAAGAAGGGCGGCGAGTAACGCGACGCCAATCGCGTTACCGCGCTGCACAAACATAAGCTGCGGCGCGGGAACTGCAAGGAAATGGCTATGTTTTATAACAATCTCAGCCATGCGCTTCCGGCATGGCTAGGCAAACGCGCCTAATTACTGGGCGCGCGCCATGTCGCGCGCGGGATCGTGCGAACGCAGATAAATCAACGTGCAGACGGCGAGCACCGCGGCGATGCAAGCGAACGCTGCCCGATAAGCGTCCACCGGATAGATTCCGCCGGGTGCGTCAAAAAGGCCAACGACTGTTCCCGTCGCCGCCTGGACGATGAACACGCCGCCCATCGTGGCGAGATTGAGCACGGTCAAGCCGCGTCCGACAAATTGCGCTGGCAACAGCGAACGTCCATGCGCGGTGATGATCGCGGTGCAGCTCGCGAAGAACCCAAACACCACGAACCACACGACCAGCACCGGCTCGCTCGGCTTGCCGACAACGGCGAGCCACAGCAGCGAGCACACGGTGACGAAGGCGGCCGTCGCGGTCGGAACCTTGTAGCTCTTGAACAGACGATCGGCCGGTCCCCAGAGCGCGCTTGCAATCAGATGCGTTGCCGCCAGCACGAACAGCATGTTGCCGCGCTGGTCGAGGTCGTAGCCATAAACATGCGCGAGATACGGTCCCGCCCATAGTCCGAAGATCGTGAGAAACGTCGAATAGCCCGCGAACTGCATGACGAAGACGTACATGTACGAGCGCAGCTGCACGACCTCTTTCAAGCCGCCAAAAGCCTCGGCAAGCGATTCCGAAGATTTCGGCCGCACGACGCCCGGCGGATCGTCGCGCGCGACGGCATAGACGAAAACGCCAACAACTGCCGCGACCACCGCGACCGCGATAAAGCTCGACCGCCAACCGATGGCGGACGTCGCATAAGCGAGCGGGGCCGTCGCCGCGATCACGCCGAGACCGGAGAAGCCGAGCTGGATTCCGACGAGCGTCGAGAAGCGCTCGGGCGGAAACCAGCGGCTGTAAATGGTGAGCGGCCCCATGAAGAAACTCGCGCATCCGAAACCCATCAGGATGCGCGCGAGCATCAGCACTTCGGAGGTCGGCGCGAGCGCAAACAGAACGATGCCCACCACCGCGATCCCCATGGAAATTGACATGGCGAGCCGCGGTCCCCAGCGGTCGATGGCGACGCCAAGCGGAATCTGCGCGCCCGCAAAACCGAGAAAGAAGGCGCTCGCCAGAAAGCCGATGCCCGCGGCGCCAAGCCCGAAGTCGGCCGCGAGATTGGGCGCGATCACGCCGATGGAATTGCGCAGGAACTGGCTGACAATGTGGATGATGCACATTGCCGCCACGAGCAGCATGAGCGTGGCGAGCGGCGCGCTCATCGTACCGGGCGCACGCGCCCCCGAAGCCGGCATGTCACTTCCCGTCGTTTTCTTGCTTTTGCGGACTGCACGACTGCCATGGGCGCGGGACAGGCGCAATGTTGGAGCCCGCGCAGGAGCGTTGCCGGACGGTCATGGCGCGGCTAAGTATCCGCTCGCCTTATGGTTCGAGACGCACCTGCGCCTTGTCCTGAGGCAATACTGGAGTTTCCGCATGGGGCCGGTCGATTTTGCGACGTTTGTCGACAAGCTCGCGACCGTCGCGGGCGAAGCGATCCGGCCGTTCTTCCGCACCACGATCGGCGTGCAGAACAAGAGCAACGGCGGCGCCTTCGACCCGGTGACGGAAGCCGACCGCGCGGCAGAGACCGCCATGCGCGCGCTCATCCGCAAGACCTTTCCCGCTCACGGCATCATCGGCGAGGAGTTCGGAGAAGATCGGCCCGACGCCGCCTATGTCTGGGTGCTCGACCCGATCGACGGCACCAAGTCCTTCATTTCCGGCATGCCGAACTGGGGCACGCTCATCGGTCTCCTGAAAGAAGGCGAGCCGGTCTACGGCATGATGCATCAGCCTTTCATCGGCGAACGCTTCACCGGCGATGGCGCGGTTGCGCGCTATCGCGGGCCGGCCGGCGAGCGGAAATTGTCGGCGCGCAATTGCAAGGCGGTGAAAGAGGCCGTCCTCTTTACGACGAGCCCGCTGCTCATGAACGACGAGGAGCGCGAAAGCTTCCGGCGTGTGGAACAGGCCGCCCGGCTCTCACGGTACGGCGGCGACTGCTACGCCTACTGCATGGTGGCCGCCGGGCACGTCGATCTCGTCATCGAGGCCGGATTGAACCGCTACGACATCATGCCGTTGATCCCGATCGTCGAGGGCGCGGGTGGTGTTGTCACGAGTTGGGACGGCGGCCCGGCCACCAACGGCGGCCGTGTCATCGCCGCCGGTGACAAGCGCGTGCATGAGCAGGCGCTCGCACTGCTGAAGCGCAGCTAGCTGTAGGTCGTGTAGGTCGGCACGCGCGCCGTTGTCTGGTTGTGCGGCGGCGAACCCGGCACGAATGCATCGAACGCCGCCCAGAATTGCCCGCGAAAAATATCGCGCTCCATCAGGATTTCGTGCCGGCTGCCCGACACGACGAGATGCGCACCGGCGCGCAGCCGCTGCGAGAACCGCTCGATCGCCGCATTCGACACGACATTGTCCTTGCCCGCGGCAATGATGAGCAACGGCTGACGCAAATTCGAAGCGTAGGACGGGTCGGCCACGCGCTCCTGCACGGCAAAAGCGGCGTGCGCCCAGCCGATTGTCGGCGACCCGATGGCAAGCTCGGGCACGCTCTGCACGATAGAGGACGAGCGCTCATATCGAACGGCATCGGTCGTCGCTCGATTGTCCTGGAACGGCCCGTTCGCGATCGGGATCGGGCCGCCGCCCGGCACATAAAGCCGCCCGAGGCCGAGCAACCTGCCGGCATTGGCGAAGATCGGCGAGTACCACTGCCCACGCCGGCCGGTGAAATGCAGCATCGGCGCCGTCAGCACGATCCGGTCGAACCAGCGGCGTCCCTGACGCACCGCTTCGAGCAGGACGAGGGCGCCCATCGAATGGCCGAGCGAAAAATAAGGCGGCGGACAATCCGGCAGCACGACCTCGCGGATCAGCGCTTCCATGTCGAGCTGATATTCGTCAAACGATTTGACGTACCCCTTGCGCGGGTCGCGCAGCTTCCGCGCCGAGCCGCCCTGCCCGCGCCAGTCGAGCACCGTGACGGAGAAGCCGCGCCGGCGCAGTTCCTCCACCACCTCGAAGTATTTTTCGATCATGTCGCCGCGCCCGGTGAAGACGCAGACCGTGCCGCGCCGCGGCGCGCTCGGATTCCATCGCGCGTAGCGCAGCGCGACGCCGTCGCTCGCCGCGATCTCGCCGACGATCGCGCCTTCGGGCACCGGATTGGCCGGGATCGAATGAAGCATCATGCGGGAAAGCCGGAACTGATCGCACCCTTCGTGCGGCGCCGTGCGGGATTACAACGCCCTGCCGGGAACGGCAAACGCGGACGCCTAGCGCTCGTCGGGGCGCAGCACGCGCACGCCGACGATTTCGCCGTTCGGCCCGATCACGAGTTGAACCCGCTCGCCCGCGGGACCTGTCGCCTGCGGGACGATCATGGTCTTGCCGCGCTGCTGCACCGGCCCGATGTCGCGGAAGCCGCGCGCGCGCAGCGAGTTGGCGACGTCGTTCGGCCCGAGCGTTCCCTTCGACGCGGCCGAGCGCCGTTCGAGATAGTACGGCGGCAGATGCGGCGGGGGTGCTGAAGGAACGGCTTGCACGCCCGGAGCGTGGCGCGGGCCGTTCTGCGCCTCACTCGCCGGCGCAAGCAGCAGCAGGGCGAGCAAACACAGCAGCCCTCCTGCAATTCTCCGCCTCGCCATGGCCTCGCTCCTCTCGTCCGATTCTGGCCCCTCCGCCCTTGCTGAACAACCGTTCCCGGACGCTTGTCGACGGCTAACGCCGTGGGGGTGAACAGGGTCCTAAGCGGCCGTTCATCCGGGGTTCATCTGCGGAGCCTTGCGGGGTCCGGCGCCCAAACCCATATCCGGCCCGCGCAGGCCATTTGGCTGCGTACGGGGTCGCCCGGCTTCGGCGGACGACGGCCCGGAAATCAACTGCATGTCGCTTTCAGGAGGATATGCCATGCGAACATTCGATCTGACCCCCCTCTATCGCTCGACAGTCGGCTTCGACCGGCTGTTTTCGCTGCTCGATCATTACGGCGGCGCCGACGGCGCTGTGCCGAGCTACCCGCCCTACAATATCGAGCGCACCGGCGAGAACGCCTACCGCATCACGGTCGCGGTGGCCGGCTTCACCGATCAGGACATCAACATCGAGGCCAAGGAAAACACCCTCACCATCCGCGGCGAGAAGAACGCCGGGGAGAAGGAGGACAAGGGCGAAGTGCTCTATCAGGGCATTGCCGCCCGCGCCTTCGAGCGCCGCTTCCAGCTCGCCGACCATGTGACGGTGCAGGGCGCAAGCCTTGAGAACGGGCTCCTGCACGTCGATCTCGTGCGCGAGATTCCCGAGGCCAAGAAGCCGCGCCAGATTCCGATCGGTAACGGCAAAAGCAACGTGATTGAGGCGCAGGCCAAAGCCGCCTGAGCCCGTTCATCGTCGATGACGGAGGGGCGCTGCGGTTTCCGCGGCGCCCTTTTCTTTTGCGCCTACTCGAAGCCCTGGAGCGGCGGGAATTTTTCGATGTCTTCTTTCGCTTCAGGCGTAAGCGCGGGCTTGGCGGGCGCGGGCTTCGCGGCCGGCGGCGCTTGCGTTTCCGTTTGCGCAACCTTCGGCACATCGGCGGGCCGCGGCCTCGGCAACGGCGCTGCGCGCGGCGCGGGCTCCGGCGGACGCGAGGCCATGCGCTGCTGCTCGCCGCGGAATTCCTTCGGCACGCCGTTCAGCGGATTGCGCGCGATGCTGCCGGTGACCGCCGGTGAACGCGGAGGCAGGTCTCTTGCTTCCACGCCCTGCCGCGTGATGACGGACGGCCCGCCATGCGACGGCGGTGACGGTTCGTAATCCGCGGACTCCTCGTTTTCTTCGGAATCGTAAGGCTCAGGGGCCGTAGCGACCTGCGGCGCCGAGCGCCCGATCCGCACCAGTTGCACGACGCGCCCCGAATATCGGTCGAGCGAGACGCGCACGAGCGAGCCTTCCTGCCCGACCGCATCGACGACCAGCACTGGCCCGCGCACGCGCACATGGCTCACCGGGCGCAGACCGAGCGAGCGGACGGCGGAGTCGACGTCGCGCAGCCCGTGCATCTCCGGCGGCGGCGGTGGCGGCGGCGCGGGCATATAGACGCGCGGTCCCGGATAATACTGCGCGGCTGCTGGCTGAGCGCCGGACACCATCGCCGCCAGCGCCCCGAACGCCGTCAGTTGCACAAGCTGAATGGGTGAACGCATTTGGCATCTCCCCGTTACCCCCAGAGTCCGACACCCCGAATGCGGCCTCGGTAGGTCCGGCTTCGGGCAATCCCGTTGCGCCCCGAAGGCGCCCGCCATAGGTTCATTTCAATCGGCCGGGCAATCCCGCAAGGATCGGGCCCTGACGCTTGTACGGAGTGCGGAAATCGGTATATTAGCCGGTAGGACAGCTATGCTGTCCCATCGAAAGCGGCGACCGGCAGCGAGTAACGAGTAAGAAGCCCGCCGCAACGCACGGCCCGCGCGCCATCGCGCGCTGACCGCGCATACTGGACGACTGCCGCGGCAACTTGGCTCGGGCTCGTCCATCCGACGCAGGACGGAAAGAGGTAACGGGACCGCCAGAGCGGCGGGCCAGACGGGGAAGAACGCGGCGCGGCGAACAACGGAGCACGATCCGAAGATCATGCTCAAAGCGAAAAGTTCGAGTGGGGCTCGGATGACGAAGTCGAAGATCGGAAACGGAACGGATCGTGCGGTTGGTACAATCGGCGCCGACGCGACGAAACGATTCCGCCCCTTCGACCACGGGCTTCCCGCCGCGGAAGGCCTCTACGATCCCGCGTTAGAGAAGGATTCCTGCGGCGTCGGCTTCATCGCCGACATCAAGGGCCGCCAATCGCACCAGATCGTCGAAGACGGCCTGAAGATTCTCGAGAACCTCGAGCATCGTGGAGCCGTCGGCGCCGACCCGCGCGCCGGCGACGGCGCCGGCATTCTCGTGCAGATGCCGCACAAGTTCTTCGCCAGGGAAGCGAAGCGCCTCGGCTTCACGCTGCCCGAACTCGGCCAATACGCGGCCGGCTATCTGTTCATGCCGCACGACACGGCGCAGCGCGAATTCATCCAGCAGATTTACGCGGAAGAGATCGCGCGCGAAGGCATGACGCTGCTCGGCTGGCGCGAAGTGCCGAAGGACAACGCTTCACTCGGCTGGTCGGTGAAGCCGACCGAGCCATTCCACCTTCAGGTGTTCATCGGACGCGGCACCAAGACAAAGACCGACGAAGAATTCGAGCGCCGTCTCTATGTGCTGCGCAAGACGATCTCGGGCCGCATCTATCAGGCGCGCGAGCGCTCGGTGTCCGGCTATTACCCGGTGTCGATCTCGTCCCGCACGATGATCTACAAGGGCATGTTCCTCGCCGACCAGCTCGGCAGCTACTACCCCGACCTGCACGACGCGGATTTCGAAAGCGCGATCGCGCTCGTCCACCAGCGCTTTTCGACCAACACCTTCCCGAGCTGGCCGCTCGCGCATCCCTACCGGATGATCTGCCACAACGGCGAGATCAACACGCTGCGCGGTAACAACAACTGGATGGCTTCGCGTCAGGCGTCCGTGTCGTCACCGCTGTTCGGCGACGACATCCAGAAGCTTTGGCCGATTTCCTACGAAGGCCAGTCCGACACGGCTTGCTTTGACAACGCGCTCGAATTTCTCGTGCAGGGCGGTTACTCCATGGCGCATGCCATGATGATGCTGATCCCCGAGGCGTGGGCGGGCAACCCGCTCATGGACGAGGAGCGCCGCGCTTTTTACGAATATCACGCCGCGCTCATGGAGCCGTGGGACGGTCCGGCCGCGATTGCCTTCACGGACGGCCGCCAGATCGGCGCCACGCTCGACCGCAACGGACTGCGCCCTGCGCGCTACCTGGTGACCGACGATCACCGCATCATCATGGCGTCCGAAGCCGGCGTCTTGCCGGTGCCGGAGGAAAAGATCGTTCAGAAGTGGCGGCTTCAGCCGGGCAAGATGCTGCTCGTCGACACGCTTGAGGGCCGCATCATCGCGGACGAAGAGATCAAGGCCGAACTCGCCAAGCTCCACCCCTACAAGGAGTGGCTCGCGAACACGCAGATGGTGCTTGAAGACTTGCCGCCCGTGCCGGCGGAAGCCAAGCGCTCGAACCTCGCGCTCCTCGATCGCCAGCAGGCCTTTGGCTACACGCAGGAAGACCTCAAGTTCCTGATGACGCCGATGGCGTCGGTCGGAGAGGAAGCCGTCGGCTCGATGGGCAACGACACGCCCATCTCCGCGCTCTCCGACAAGCCGAAGCTGCTCTACACTTATTTCAAGCAGAACTTCGCGCAGGTCACGAACCCGCCGATCGATCCGATCCGCGAGGAGATTGTGATGAGCCTCGTGTCCTTCATCGGGCCGCGGCCGAACATCCTCGATCACGCCGGCACCTCGAAGCGCAAGCGCCTCGAAGTGCGCCAGCCGATCCTCACCAACGAAGACCTCGAGAAGATCCGCTCGATCTCCAAGGTCGGCGCGGGCTTCGATTCGCGCACCCTCGACACCACTTATCCTGCCGAGGACGGTGCGGGCGGCATCACCGCCGCGCTCGACCGCCTTTGCGCGGAAGCCGAGCAGGCCGTGCGCGACAACATCAACATCATCATTCTGTCGGATCGTGCGACCGGCCCGGACCGCATTCCGATCCCGGCATTGCTCGCGACCGCGGGCGTGCATCATCACCTGATCCGCAAGGGCCTGCGCACGTCCGTGGGTCTCGTCGTGGAGTCGGGCGAGCCGCGCGAAGTGCATCACTTCGCCTGCCTCGCGGGCTACGGCGCCGAAGCGATCAACCCCTATCTCGCCTTCGAGACGCTGCTCGACATGCAGGAAGAGCTGCCGAAGCAGCTCGCGCCGAAGGAGATCGTGAAGCACTTCATCAAGGCGGTCGATAAAGGACTGCTCAAGGTGATGTCCAAGATGGGCATCTCCACCTACCAGTCCTATTGCGGCGCGCAGATTTTCGACGCGGTCGGCCTTTCGTCCGAATTCGTCGCGCAGTTCTTCGCGGGCACGCATACGCGCATTGAAGGCGTCGGCCTCACGGAAGTCGGCGAGGAAGCCGTGCGCCGCCATCGCGCCGCCTTCGGCGACTCGCCGGTTTATCGCGACATGCTCGATGTCGGCGGCGAATACGCGCTCCGCATCCGCGGCGAGGACCACGTCTGGAACCCGGAAACGGTTGCGAACCTCCAGCACGCCGTGCGCGGCAACCTGCCGGAGAAGTATCTGGCTTACGCAAAGCACATCAACGAGCAGACCGAACGGCTCTACACGATCCGCGGCCTGTTCCGCATCAAGACGCCGGAAGAAGACGGCCGCAAGCCCGTGGCGCTCGATGAAGTCGAGCCCGCGCAGGACATCGTGAAGCGCTTCGCGACCGGCGCCATGTCCTTCGGCTCGATCTCGCGCGAGGCGCACACGACGCTCGCGATCGCCATGAACCGCATCGGCGGCAAGTCGAACACCGGCGAGGGCGGCGAGGAAGCGGACCGCTTCAAGCCGCTGCCGAACGGCGACAGCATGCGCTCGGCGATCAAGCAGGTCGCATCGGGCCGCTTCGGCGTCACGACCGAGTATCTCGTCAACTCGGACATGATGCAGATCAAGATGGCGCAGGGCGCCAAGCCCGGCGAAGGCGGCCAGTTGCCCGGCCACAAGGTCGACAAGGTGATTGCGAGCGTCCGCCATTCGACGCCGGGCGTGGGTTTGATCTCCCCGCCCCCGCATCACGACATCTATTCGATCGAAGACCTCGCGCAGTTGATCTTCGACCTCAAGAACGTGAACCCGGCCGGCGACGTCTCGGTGAAGCTCGTTTCCGAAGTCGGCGTCGGCACGGTTGCGGCGGGCGTCTCCAAGGCGCGCGCCGATCACGTCACCATTTCAGGCTTCGAAGGGGGCACCGGCGCCTCGCCGCTGACCTCAATCAAGCACGCGGGCAGCCCGTGGGAAATTGGCCTCGCCGAGACCCACCAGACGCTTGTGAAGAACCGCCTGCGCGGCCGCATTGCCGTGCAGGTCGACGGCGGCGTGCGCACGGGCCGCGACGTCGTCATCGGCGCCATGTTAGGGGCCGACGAGTTCGGCTTCTCCACGGCGCCCTTGATCGCGGCCGGCTGCATCATGATGCGCAAGTGCCACCTCAACACTTGTCCGGTCGGCGTCGCGACCCAGGACCCGGTGCTCCGGAAGCGCTTCAGAGGTGCGCCCGAGCACGTCGTCAATTTCTTCTTCTTCGTCGCCGAGGAAGTGCGCGAGATCATGGCCGCGCTCGGCTATCGCAGGTTCGACGAGATGATCGGCCAGATGCAGATGCTCGACCGCACGCGCGTCGTCGATCACTGGAAGGCCAAGGGCCTCGACTTCTCGCGCCTGTTCCTGAAGCCGGACGCACCCGAGGGCGTGAACATTTTCCGCTGCGAGCCGCAGGACCATAAGATTGATAAAATCCTCGACCGCAAGCTGATCGCGGAAGCACGCGCGGCCATCGACCGCGGCGCGCCGGTCAGGATCGAAACCACGATTTGCAGCGTGGACCGCACCGCAGGCGCGATGCTGTCCGGCGAGATCGCGAAGATTTACGGCCACACCGGCCTGCCCGCCGACACGGTGCAAGTGAAGCTCAAGGGCACGGCCGGCCAGAGCTTCGGCGCATGGGCCGCTCGCGGCGTGACGCTCGAGCTTGAAGGCGAGGCCAACGACTATGTCGGCAAGGGCCTCTCCGGCGGGCGCATCGTCATTTACCCGCCGCGCGAGAGCGCGATCGTGCCCGAAGAGTCGATCATCGTCGGCAACACGGTTCTTTATGGCGCCGTTGAAGGCCAATGCTATTTCCGCGGCGTCGCGGGCGAGCGCTTCGCCGTGCGTAACTCAGGCGCCATCGCGGTCGTCGAAGGCGCGGGCGACCACTGCTGCGAATACATGACCGGCGGCGTCGTGGTCGTGCTCGGCAAGACGGGCCGCAACTTCGCGGCCGGCATGTCGGGCGGCCTCGCCTATGTGCTCGACGAATACGGCTCGTTTGAGTCCCGCTGTAACCTGGCGATGGTCGAGCTTGAGCCGCTGCCCGAGGAAGAGAACATCAACGCCACCTATTTCGGCCATGCCGGCGACCTCGAAACCTCGGGCCGCGTCGATGTCATGTCCGACATGACGACGATGGACGCCGCGCGCCTGCACCATTTGATCTCCAACCACGCCCGCTACACCGGCTCGCGCCGCGCCGCCGAAATCCTGGCGAACTGGAGCGCGTATCTGCCGAAGTTCCGCAAGGTCATGCCGGTCGAGTACCGCCGTGCGCTCCTGGAGCTGAAAGCACAGGAAGAAGCGGAGAAACCGCGGCTCAAGGCCGCCGGCGCCTGATCCATGGGAAAGATTACCGGCTTCCTCGAAATCGATCGCGACGATCGGGACTACGATCCCGTATCGGAGCGCGTCCGCCATTATCGCGAGTTCGTCCGGCCGATGCCGGAGAAAGAGCTGCGCGATCAGGCGGCGCGCTGCATGGATTGCGGCATTCCGTTCTGTCACCAGGGCTGCCCGGTCAACAACCAGATCCCCGACTGGAACGATCTCGTCTATCGCGACGACTGGCAGCGCGCGATCGTCAACCTGCACTCGACGAACAACTTCCCGGAGTTCACGGGCCGCGTCTGCCCCGCGCCCTGCGAGGCGTCCTGCACGCTCAACATCATCGACGAGCCCGTGTCGATCAAGTCGATCGAATGCGCGATCGTCGACAAGGCCTTCGAGAACGGCTGGGTCGTACCCGAGCCGCCGTCGAAGAAGACCGGCAAGAAGGTCGCGATCGTCGGCTCAGGCCCGGCGGGCTTGGCTGCCGCGCAGCAGCTCGCACGCGCCGGCCACGACGTGCATCTCTATGAGCGCTGGGCCAAGGCCGGCGGCCTGCTCCGCTATGGCATTCCCGACTTCAAGATGGAAAAGCATCACGTCGACCGCCGCGTCGAACAGATGCAGGCCGAGGGCGTGACCTTCCACTACAATAGCCATGTCGGTGTGAACGCCGACATCGAGCAGATCGTCGCCGCGCACGACGCGATTCTGCTCACGGGCGGCGCGGAAAAGCCGCGCGACCTGCCGATTCCGGGGCGGGAGCTGGCCGGCATTCACTTCGCGATGGACTTCCTGCCGCAGCAGAACCGCCGCGTCTCGAACGAGCCGCAGGACGGCGTGCAGCCGATCCTCGCCGCCGGCAAGCATGTCGTCGTCATCGGCGGCGGCGACACGGGCTCCGACTGCATCGGCACCTCGATCCGCCAGGGTGCGCTCTCGGTCACGAATTTCGAGATCATGCCGGAGCCGCCGGTCAAGGAGAACAAGGACCTCACCTGGCCGAACTGGCCGCTGAAGCTCCGCACATCCTCAAGCCACGAGGAGGGCGCCGAGCGCGACTTCGCGGTGCTGACGACGAAGTTCGAAGGCGAGAACGGCCATGTGCAAACGCTGCACTGCGCCCGCGCCAACGCCCAATTCAAGCCGACGCCGGGCACCGAGTTCGAGGTGAAGGCCGACCTCGTGCTGCTCGCGATGGGCTTCGTCTCGCCGGTTCACAGCGGCATGATCGAGACGCTCGGCTTGAAGCTCGACGGGCGCGGCAACGTCGAAGCGAACATGCTGAAGTATCAGACCTCGAAGCCGAAGGTTTTCGCGGCCGGCGACATGCGCCGCGGCCAGTCGCTTGTCGTCTGGGCGATCCGCGAAGGCCGTCAGGCCGCGCGCTCGATCGACGAGTTCCTGATGGGCTCAAGCACCCTGCCGCGCTAGTTTTGACGTCGTCCCGGAAACGCGCGCAGCGCGTTATCCGGGACCGTCATCAGCAAAATCGCAGACGGTCCCGGCTCTCGCCCTGACGCGCTCGGCCGGGACGACGAGCAAATTCATCGCCCCTGCTGCGCTTCCGGCACTGTGATGATCTTCGGCCCGTCCCGTGACGGCGTGATCACGCGCGGCAACGGCCCGCCGCTCGCCGGCTTCTCACCCGCAAGAGCAGGTGCAGGCGCCGGCTTCGCCGCCTGCTCCTGCTGTGGCGCAGGCGCGGCGGCCTTCGCGCCCGCCGGCGGCTCATAGGGCATCACCTTCACTTCGCTGCGCGGCCAGCGGAAATCGTCAGCGCGGCCCGCGACCGGCTCGGCCGGCGCACCTTCAACAAGCACGCGCGCCGCAATCCCGCTGCCGCCGCGCGATGGCTGACCGCCGCCCGCCAGTCCGCCGACCGGGCCCGCAGGCTGGGTGAGCGGCACGATGGGACCCGCGACGGGACGGCCCGCGGGGGCCGTCTGTTCGGGCTGATCCGTCTGCGGAATGAGCGGCATGCTGCCGGGCGCGCCGCTGAACAGCTTCACGAGATCGCGCTCGACATAGTGCGCGAGCTTGCGCGCGCCGGCGCGGGTGAAATGCACGCCGTCGGCGATACGCAGGCGGCGGATCTGGCCGTCGAGCGCCGGACCCATGGTGATGAACTGATCGCTCTCGTTCACGAAGCCGTCCCAGACATCGACATAAAGAACGCTCTTCGCGGCCGCGCGCTCGCGCAGAATTTCGTTGATGTAGGGCATGTCGGCGTGCAGGCGCGGCAGCATCATGGCAGGCTGGCCGACCACGATCACCGGCACGCCTTTCGCCTTCGCCGCGTCGATCATCGCATCGGCGCGTTGGGCATAAAGCTCGCGCCAGCGGTCGGAACGGATTTCGTAGGCGCCCTTTTCGTCGCGCAACGCCTGCCGGTCGTTCGTGCCGAGCATGACGACGATCGCCTGCAGCTTCTCGTTTTCGAGCAGGCCCGGAATCTGCGCCGGCCAGTCGTAGAAGTCGGAGCGCACCAGCCCGCTCGACCCGCGCGTCTTCTTGATGATCGCGATCTCGGGCCGCTCCTCGAAGAAGGCGTCGGCGAGACCTTGCGCGAGTTGGTCCGCGAGCGAGTCGCCGAGCACGACGACGTAATACTCGGCCTGCGTAGCGCGATGCTTGTCGGCGGCTTCCGCCGAGCCGTAGATCGTGCCGCCCTCGGGCTCCGCGGGCTCAGCTTGCCGGCGCGGAAGTTGCTCGCGCGGATACAGCGGCGGCGGTGGCGGCCGGCGCCGCATCTGCGGGCCGAACGGATCGCGCAGGAAGAAGAACCCGCCGTCAAATTGCGCGGCCGCGGGCGGCGCAAAGCCCGCCGTCAGCGACGCCGCGACGGCGGCGGCAAAGAGAAACTGTGTCGGTCGGGACCAGCTCATGGACCGAGTGCTCTGCCGGTTTCGGGACCATCAAGCGATGGCCGAATTTCACGGCCAATTCAAGGTCTGCGGGAACCGGCCACCGTGCGCATTTGACGAGATTTTTAGCGCCCGCGCCGCAATTGCTCGAGCAGCTTGCTGTCCGGGAACCCGTCGGGCGCGACGCCCATACGCGCCTGATAATCCCGCACCGCCGCGCGCGTTCCCGGCCCGAGCAGACCGTCCGGCTGCCCGCGATAGTGGCCGAGCGCCGCGAGCCGCTCCTGCATCTCGAAACGCTCCGTGCGCGAGAGCGGCAACTGATCGCGCGGCCAGCTTTGCGCGAAGACGCCGCCGCCGCGAATTCGATCCGCCAGATGCCCAACGGCGAGCGCGTAAGCTTCGGAGGGATTGTATTTCATGATCGTGTTGAAGTTTCCGATCACGAGAAACGCCGGTCCCTGCGCGCCGGCCGGCAGCATCAGGCTCGCAACGTCGCCGTGACGCGGAAATGCCTGCCCGCCGACGCGGCGCACGCCGAGCGACTCCCACTGGCGAATGGATCTCCGGATCGACCGATCGGCCAGCAGAAAATCGAAGCTCTCCGGCAGCGCGACTTCATAACCCCAGCCCGCGCCCGTGTGCCAATCGCTGCGCTTGAGCATGTTCGCGGTCGAGCCGAGCGCGTCGGCGACCGAGCCGATGATGTTGCGGCGGCTGTCGCCGTCGAAATCGATCGCGTGGCGCTTGAAGGCGGTCGGCATGAATTGTGTTTGTCCGAACGCGCCGGCCCATGATCCGTTGAATTCGGCAGCGGCAATGTCGCCGTGCTGCACGATATCGAGCGCGTTCACAAACTCGTCGCGGAAATAAGCCTGCCGCCGCCCGACACAGGCGAGCGTCGCCGTCGAACGCAGAACATTGCGGTCGCCCATCGCCGTACCGAAATTCGACTCGACACCCCATATCGCGGCGACGATGTAGCGATCCACGCCGGACTGCCGCTCGACCCGTTCAAGCGTGCTCGCGTGACGCGCCACCATCTCCCGCCCGAGCGCAATTCGCTTCTCGCTCACGAGCGTTTCAAGATATTCCCACACCGGCTTCGAGAATTCCGGCTGATGATCGAGCTTCTCCATAATGGAGAGATCGGGTTCGAGCCCACGCACGACGGAATCGAACGTGGCGCGCGAGACGCCGCGCTTTGCGGCCTGCTGCCACAGCGAGCCGATGCACTGCTGGAAATTTCTCGCCGCCGCCTCAATCGCCTGCGGCTGCATCGCGGGATGACCGGACTCGGCGGGGAACGATGCCTGCGGCTGCGTCGCAGCAAACTGCGGGACCGACGAGGTCAAGATTGCGCCCTCGCCGCTCAGGCTTTCGCCGGCGCAGCCGAGCATAAGGGGGAGAAGCGCGCAGGCAGAGATGGCGCCCGTGCGCCGCGTGAAACGCAAAACCATATCGTCCCGTCCGTTGGCCCCGCGTACACCGTCAAGGAAGCGGCTTAACAAATCCCTGCCCGACGGCAAACCTTCTGTCATCCCGGGCGCAATGCAGCGCGGCGCGATGCATTGCAGACCCGGGATCCAGGGCCATCAGCGCCCATGTTCCTGGATCCCGGCTCTCCGCCGGCCCCGTCGGCCGGGATGACAGACTGGGAACAGTGCTTAGCGCTGGAGCCGCAGGCCCAGCATCACGATATTGGCGGTGTAATCGTCGCCCGGAACTGTCGAGCTCAGGCGCTCGTGGCGGAACTCACCCTTCAGGGCGATGTAGCGGCTGAAATAATAGGTCAGGCCCGCCAGCAGCCCGAGCCGGTCGTCGCGGCGGCTGGTGCCGACATAATCGTCGTTTCCGATACTCGCGCCGAGGGTGCCGATCAGCCAGCGCCGGAACGCGTGATCGACCGTGACGCTCGCCTGCCGGTGGAAAACGCCGGAAGCGCCCGTGAGCGTCGTCTCGCCGATTTCCGAATTGGCCTTGAACGTGACGGTGGTGAGACCCGTCGCGCGCCACACGAGGGACGCATCGGCGATCAGCCCGGAGATATCTTCGAGCGCCGGATCGTCGTATCGCCGCCACGCATAGCCCGCCGACATTTCGCCGCTCAGGCGGCGCTCGCGTGCGAACTCCACACCCGCCCGGACGCGCATGCCGTCGGAGCCGCGCCTGACACCGGTGAAATCCGTTTCGTGATCGTAGATGCGGCGGTCGACCGCCACCTCGGCAAAGGGTTTCACATCCGGCGTGTTTTCATAACTGCCGCGCAGCGCCCCGCCGTAACTCGTGTAATCGCGGTCGGAAAGATCGAGCGTTGCGCCGGACAGAAGCTCGGCGTCCTGATGCGTCGAGCGCTCCACCATGCCGCGCAGGCCAAGCTCGACCCGGTTGAAGCGATGCACGTAGCCAGCGCTTCCTTCGAGTGTGTAGACGTTCGGCGGGCGCTTGGCCGACGTGATCGCGTCCGGCGATCCGGCGGCATCGGTCGTCAGCGCCGCGCGTCCCTCCAGCTCGATCCGGCTCACCGATGTCACGTCGATACGTCCGCGCAATTTCGCTTCCGCCTCGGGCCGGTCATTGCCCGGCACCTCGAAGTAATCGGTGTAGGCGCCGCGCAATTCGCCCGAGAGCGAGTGCCGCGACCAGTTCGACTCCGCCTCGACCTTTGCTTCGGTCTTCATGAAGGTCGACGGCATCTTGCCGCTGTTCGCGCGGAACGGATTGTCGTCGTAGCCGCCGAAGACTTCGAGACTCGGCCTGAGCGTGAAGCTGCCGGCGCGCACGCCGACCGGCGCGTAAGGCTCTTCCTCCGGCGCGCGCGGCACGGCGCGCGGCCGCACCGAACCCGTCACATCGTCTCGATCGATCGACTGCCGCACGCGCGATGCGAGATTGTTCAAGGGCGGCGTGCTCGCCGCTGGCTGCTTTGCACGTTTCGCAGCCGGCGTGCGCGCGCCCTTGGCCGATACGTTGGTGGACATGAACCCTGTGTCGCCCGCGCCCGATCCGGGCGGCGATGCATAAGCCGGCTGCTGCTGCGCCGTCCGCATGCCGCGTTGCGCGGGTTGCCCCAGCGTCGGCCGCAACTCGAATTCATCGCCCGGCGCTTGCGCCCGCGCGTCCACAGCCGCGCTCACGGCCATGAGCAACGCCAGGCCCGCACGGGCGGGAATGGACCGGGGAATGCGCGCCAAAACCTTTGTCTCTCGCGCTTTTGCTGGTTAACGAACCTAAAACGCGTATGGTTAATGGTTCCTTGTCCCCTCCCCAGCCCCCGGTTGGCCCCTGTGCCCGCGAGCGTGCTAAGAAACAGGCGGGTGAGGGAGTTCTGCGTGGTCAGCCCGAAAAGCCAAAAAGCGCAAGGAAATCAGCCGCAGCAGGCCGAAGAGGCCGTGCGTTCGGCGCTGAACACGCTTGAGACGGAAGCCGCGGGCCTCGTGGCCCTTTCGGCTGCCATCGCCGACGGGCTGGGTAAGCCCTTCGCCGCTGCCATCGACCAGATCCGCTCGGTGTCCGGCCGCGTGATCGTCACCGGCATGGGCAAGAGCGGCCATGTCGGCCGCAAGATCGCAGCCACCCTCGCCTCGACCGGCACGCCCGCTTATTTCGTGCATCCCGGTGAAGCGAGCCACGGCGACCTCGGCGTCATTTCCAGGGACGACGCCATCATCGCGCTCTCCTGGTCGGGCGAGACCGCCGAGCTGCGCGACCTTACGGATTACGCGAAGCGCTTCAGCGTTGCGCTGATCGCCGTCACGGCCAATGCGGAATCGACGCTCGCGCGCGCGGCCGACATCGCACTCGTCCTGCCGGCTGCGAAGGAAGCCTGCCCGCTCGGCCTGGCGCCCACCACCTCGACGCTGATGCAGCTCGCGCTCGGCGACGCGCTCGCGGTCGCGCTGTTCGAGAGCCGCGGCTTCACGGCATTGCAGTTCAAGGAATTCCATCCGGGCGGCAAGCTCGGCGCAAGCCTCACCTTCATCCGGGACGTGATGCATGACGGCGCATCCATGCCGCTCGTCGTGCTCGGCACGCGCATGAGCGAGGCGCTCGTGGAAATGACCGGCAAGGGATTTGGCTGTGTCGGCGTCACGGACGCTAATGGGGCGCTGGCCGGAATCGTCACCGACGGCGACCTGCGCCGTCACATGCGCGACGATCTCCTCACGAGCCCGGTCGAGAATGTCATGACGAAGAACCCGCGCTCCGTCCGGCCCGATCAACTCGCCGCGGAAGCGCTGGAAATTTTGAACTCGCGCAAGGTCACGGCGCTGTTCGTCGTCGAGAACACGAAGCCCGTCGGCCTCGTCCACGTTCACGACCTGCTCCGGATCGGCGTGGCGTGATCTTCTTCACCTCTTCCTGCTTGCGGGGAGAGGTCGACCGACGCCCGCGAAGCGGGCAGAGGGCGGGTGAGGGGGCATATCGGGCGCGCTCCGCTTTGGCGGATAAAGCCCCTCACCCGGCTCGCGGCTTTCGCCGCTCGCCACCCTCTCCCCGTGAGCGGGGAGAGGAGAAAGGTTACACCCAGCCCTTCAACTCCCGCTCCACGACCGCGCGGATCACTGCCATCCCGCCTTCCGAATCGTTCAGGCAGGGAATGGCGCGGAAATTCTTGCCGCCCGCGTGGTGGAAATATTCGGCGTTCTCGCCCGCGATTTCTTCGAGCGTTTCCAGACAGTCCGCCGAAAAACCCGGTGTCACAATGGCGAGGTTCTTCACCCCGCCCGCCGCCAGTGCCTTCACCGTCTCGTCGGTATAGGGCTTGATCCACTCCGCGCGCCCGAAGCGCGACTGAAAGACCAAGCGCAACTTGTCTTCATCAAAACCCATGCGCTCGCGCAGCCGCCGCGTCGTCTCCGCGCAATGCATGGGATAAGGATCGCCCTTCTCCGCGTATTCTTCCGGGATGCCGTGAAAGGACGCGAGGATCGCGTCCGCCTTCCACGGCAGCGCCGCGAGATCGCGCTCGATCGAAACGGCGAGCGCGTCGATGTAAACGGGGTCGTCGTAATAGGGCGCCGCGATCCGGATCGCCGGCTGCCACCGCATCTCCTTCAGCGCGTCGAACACCTTGTCGGCAACAGTCGCCGTCGTCGCCGCCGCATATTGCGGATAGAGCGGGACCACGAGAATACGCTCGCAGCCGGCCTTTTGCATCGCCTCCAGCCGCGAGGGGATCGACGGGTTGCCGTAGCGCATCGCCCAATCGGCCGCGATCTCATTTTTCCGCTCATTCCCGCGCAAGCGGGAATCCAGAACCCCGCGCTCCGCCGGCTGTGGCCCTGGGTCCCCGCTTTCGCGGGGACGAGCGGATGAAAGCAATGACGCACCAAGTAGCACCGCCAATTTCTCCGCTTGCGAGCGCGTGGTGGTGCGGAGCGGGCTTTCGTTACGCTCCTTGTTCCAGATCTTGTCGTAGTCGCGGCCTTTGGCCTGCGGGCGGCGCGTCAGGATGATGAAATTCAGAACGAACCACCACAGCACGCGGTTGGTCTCGATCACGCGCCGGTCGGACAGAAATTCTTTCAGGTATCGCCGCATCGACGAATAGTCGGTTGCGTCCGGCGTGCCGAGATTGACGAGCAGCACGCCAATGCGGCCGGTGGCGGCGGTCTTTTTCATGCGCCGTCTATGGAACGCGCGCCGGAAAGCGTCAATCGCCACAGCGCCTCAAAACGCAATAGCCCTCATGGTGAGGAGCGCCGCAAAGCGGCGCGTCTCGAACCATGAGGGCTAATGAATCCGCGCATCCTCGATCACCTTGCCGTCATTCGGCAGCGCGCCCGGTGCGACCAGCTCGACCTTGCCCTTAAGCTTGGTGATCGCCTGCACCGACTCGGCGAGCTTCTCGGCGAGCGAGAAGTTCTGCGCGCTCGCCTCGGCCTTGAGCGTCATGGCGTCGGTCTCGCCGTCGCGCGTCACGACGAGCCGCAGCCGCGCAAGCTCCGGATGGCGCTTCGCGATTTCGGCGATCTGCTCCGGCCGCACGAACATGCCCTTCACTTTCGTCGTCTGGTCGGCGCGGCCCATCCAGCCCTTGATGCGCGCATTGGTGCGGCCGCAGGGCGAGCGGCCCGCGAGCACGGCGGACAAATCGCCGACCGCGAGCCGCACCCAGGGCCGCCGCAAATCGAACGATGTGACGACAACCTCGCCAACCTCGCCGTCGGCGACCGGATCGCCGGTGCCGGGCTTTACGATTTCAAGCAGCACATCCTCGGAGACGACCATGCCTTCGCGCGCGGGCGTCTCGAAGGCGACGCAGCCGAGATCGCCGACGGCGTAGGTCTGGTAAGCGTCGATGCCCCAGGACTTCACTTCTGCCTGTAGCGACGCCGGGAATGCCGCGCCCGAGACAACCGCCTTCTTGATCGGAAAGTTGCCCTTGCCCGCCGCGACCCATGCGTCATGCAAAATCTTCAGAAAGTCCGGCGTGCCGGTGTAGGCGACGGGCTTCAACTGCTCGATCACCGCGAGCTGATGCTCCGTGTTGCCGGGTCCGGCCGCGATCACCGGACAGCCGATCGCCCGCGCGCCGAGGTCGAGCATGAAGCCGCCCGGCGTCAGATGATAGGCGAAGGTGTTCAGGACAATCTCGCCCTTGCGGATGCCGGCCGCGAACAACCCGCGCGCCACGCGCCAGGGGTCGGCTGCATCCACTTCGGGCTGAAACACAGGGCCGGGTGAAACGGAGAGCCGCGCGTAGTTCGCGACCGGATCCGGCAGCAGACCGCCGAACGGCGGGCTTTCTTTCAGCAGTGCGGGCAGATCGGACTTGCGGAAGACCGGCAGCTTCGCGAGCGCTTCGCGGCTGGTCACACTCTTCGCGTCGACGCCCGCGAGATGTTTCGCCCAGCCCGGCGCCTTGAGCGCGGCAGCGATCAATGCCGGCAGTCGCGCAATCAGATCGCGCTCGCGCTCGGCGGGGTCGCGGGTTTCCAGGGGGTCGTAGAATTCACTCATTGCACTGATCCGTCATCCTGAGGTGCGACCCGGCCGACTCCGGGCGAGCGCAGCGAGACCCGGAGGAGAGCTGGGGGAGCCTCGAAGGATGACGGCTCCCACGATTCCATTTGCGTCATCCTTCGAGGCCGGCCTGCGGCCGGCACCTCAGGATGACGCTCGGGCTAGGCCAGCCACCGCTTGCGCCGCTTGTAGTGCTTCACGTTCTTGAACGAGCGGCGGCCCGCCTCGCCGACGCCGAGATAGAATTCCTTCACGTCCTCGTTCTCGCGGAGGCTCGCGGCATCGCCGTCCAGCACCACGCGGCCGTTCTCGAGGATGTAGCCGTAGCGCGCATAGCGCAGCGCCATGAAGGTGTTCTGCTCGGCGAGCAGGAAGGAGACGCCCTCCCTCTCGTTCAGCGCGCGCACAATCTCGAAGATTTCCTCAACGATCTGCGGCGCAAGGCCCATCGAGGGCTCGTCCAACAGCACCATCTTCGGACGCGACATCAGCGCCCGCCCGACCGCCGTCATCTGCTGCTCGCCGCCCGACGTGTAGCCCGCGAGCGACTGGCGGCGATCCTTCAGCTTCGGAAAATAGGCATAGACGCGCTCCAGATCGGCACGGATCGCGGCTTTGCCGTCGCGCCGCGTGAAGGCGCCGGTGAGCAGATTTTCCTCGACGGTGAGATGGCCGAAGCACTGCCGGCCTTCCATGACCTGGATACAGCCGCGCCGCACCAGCTCGTTCGGCGACAGCTTATGAACATGCGCGCCGTCAAACGAGATCGAGCCTTTCGTGACTTCGCCGCGCTCGGAGTGCAGCAGATTTGAAATCGCTTTCAGCGTCGTGGTCTTGCCCGCGCCGTTCGCGCCCAGGAGCGCCACGATCCCGCCCTTCGGCACCTCAAGCGAAACGCCCTTCAGGACGAGGATGACGTGGTCATAGACCACCTCGATATTGTTCACCGAGAGGATGTGCGCGGCCGGTACGGCACTGGGGATGTTCTCTGCAACGGACATCAAACGGATGCTCCAGTTTCCGCGCGTCCCCGCGAAAGCGGGGACCCCGACTCAATTCCCGCTGGAGCCTGCCCTCGGGCAAGCCGAAGGCGAGACCCGAGGGCGGGAATGAGCGGATTTGTCTGCGGCCCTCGCCCCCGGATCGCTCCGGGGACGAGGAAAGTTTCGTTACTTACTTTTTGTCGCAGACCTCGGTGCGCTTGGGCCAGCCGGTGTTCTTCTCGACATAGTCCTTGGCCGCCGCTTCGAGCAGCGGGCGCACTTCTTCCTTCATGGGCGTGATCCAGTCGGTGATCTTCACCCATTTCTGGCCGTCCCACTGCTGCACATAGGCCGCGTGATGGCCATTGTGGTCCGCGCAGGTGACGTTCGTGACGGGCGCCGCGAAATCCGGCAGGCCGAGCTCCTTCCAGCGCGCGTCGGTGATGTTGAGCGTCTCGAGGCCGCGCCGCACGTCCTCGCCGGTCACGACTTTCTTCTTCGTGATGGCCTGGGCGTTGCGGATCGCTTCGGCGATGAGCACGGAGTTATAGACGCCGCGGTTGTAGAGATTTTCCGCGAACTTGTCCTTCGCGGTCTGGCTCTTGCCGAGGACATGCTTCTCGATGTCCTTGAGCGCCGGGTAGTTCGGGCCGACGCCGTGGAAATTCAGCGTCAGATAGCCCTTGCCGCCTTCGGCCGCCGGACGCGCGTCGTCCTCGCCGCCCGACCACCAGATGCCGATGAACTTGTCCATCGGGAAGTTGGTGCGTGCGGCTTCACGCACGGCCGTCGGGTTCATCGCACCCCAGCCCCACATGATCATCCACTTCGGCTTGTCGCGCCGTACGTTCAGCCACTGCGCCGACTGGTTCTGCATTTCGGCCGCCGGCACCGGGTAAAGCTTGGTCTCGAAGCCGTACTTCTTGGCGAATTGCTCGAGCAGCGGGATCGGCTCGCGGCCGTAGCCGCCGTCGAAGAAGATGTAGCCGATCGTCTGGCCCTTCAGCTTGTCGAAGCCGCCTTCCTTCTCGGCGATGTACTTCATGATGATCGACAGGCCGTCCCAGTAGGTCGCCGGCGGGTTGAACACCCACGGGAAGTTGCTGCCGTCGGCCGAGGCCGAGAGGCCGTAGGCCATCGACAGCACCGGGATCTTGTCGACCGCGGCTTTCGGGATGAGCTGCAGCGTGATGCCGGTCGAGTACGGATTGGTGATGACCGGGTTCTTCGCCTTCGTCGACTCATAGCATTCGACACCCTTCTTGGTGTCGTAGCCGGTTTCACATTCCTCGACGGCGATCTTCACGCCGCCGATGCCGCCATCGCGTGCGTTCAGCATGGCGAGGTAGTCGTTCATGCCGTTGGCGATGGGAATGCCCGAACCCGCAAACGGGCCGGTGCGGTACGAGAACAGCGGCACGTAGACGCTGTCCTGCGCGAGCGCGGCCGGTGCGAAAGCGGGCACGCCCGCCACCACGCCCAGCACCGCGCCGATCATAAGACCCTTCAGACGCATAGTTTCCTCCTTGCGTTTCCTCGTTACCCGGATTGGCTCCGGGGTCATTTCGCCTCTCCTTCGGCTGCCCGTGGAGAGGAATTGAGCCAAGTGTGCCCCCTCAATAGGGGAAAGGCCACACCCGCAGTTTTTGCTTCACGATCTGCCACATGCGCGCGAGCCCATGCGGCTCGACGATGAGGAAGAACACGATCAGGGCGCCGACGATCAGGAAGCTCAAGTGCTCGATCGTGGCGGAATGCATGGGCACGCCGACCGCATCCGGCAGGATGCGGAGCAAGATCGGCAGGCCGAAAATGAGCGCCGCGCCGAGATAGGACCCGAGCAGGCTGCCGAGCCCGCCGATGATCACCATGAACAGCACGAAGAAGCTCTGATTGATGTTGAACGTGTCGGCCTCGGCGCCGCCGTACCACAGGAACACCAGCATCGCGCCGGCAACGCCGCAGTAGAAGGACGAGACGGCAAAGGCGAGGAGTTTCGTGCGCAGCAGGCGAATGCCCATGAGCTCCGCCGCGATGTCCTGGTCGCGCACCGCCATCCACATCCGGCCAATCCGTCCGCGCACAATGTTCGACGCGATCCAGGTCATCAGCACGACGATGGTCAACACGATCAGATACCGTGCGATCGGTGTCGCCGACGGACCGGTGACGATCATGTCGAGGAACTTGCGCTGCGGCACCTCGATCGCGTTCGAGACATTGTAGTTCACCAGCCACGGGATGCGCACGAAGCACCACTGCAGGAAGAATTGCGCAGCGAGCGTCGCAATCGCGAGATAGAACCCCTTGATGCGCAGCGACGGCAAGCCGAACAGCACCCCGACCGCAGCCGCAAAGAAGCCGGAGCAGACGATCCAGATGAGGATGTTCACGTTGGGAAAGACGCTTGTGAGCTTGTAGCAGGCGTAGGCGCCGACCCCCATGAAGGCGCCGGTGCCGAGCGACAAGAGTCCGGTGTAGCCCGTGAGCAGGTTGAGCCCGATCGAAGCAAGCGAGTAGATCAGGAACGGGATCATCACCGCCTGCAGCAGGAAGCCGTCGCCAAAATAGGGAATGCCCACGAAGGCGATCAGCAGGATGATCGCGATGCCGAAGCGGTCCTGACGGATCGGGAAGATCGCCTGGTCGGCGACGTAGTTGGTCTTGAACTGTCCCGCCTCGCGATAAAGCATTCGCTACACCCGCTCGATGATTTTTTCGCCGAACAGGCCCTGCGGCCGGAACAGCAGGAACACAAGGGCGATGAAATAGGCGAGCCAGCTTTCGATGCCGCCGCCCAGGAGCGGCCCCCAGTAGAACTCGCCGAGCTTCTCGCCGACGCCGATGATGAGACCGCCGACGATGGCGCCAGGAATCGACGTGAAGCCGCCGAGAATGAGCACCGGGAGCGCCCGGAGCGCGATGATCTGGAGCGCAAAGGAGACGTCCGACCGCGCCGCCCACATGATGCCGGTCACGAGCGCCACGAGCCCCGACGCGAACCAGACGATCACCCAGATCTGCTCGAGCGAAATGCCGACCGAAAGGGCCGCCTTGTGGCTGTCTGCGACCGCGCGCAGCGCGCGCCCGATGCGGGTCTTTGAGAAGAACACCGCGAGGCCCGCAACCATCAGCGACGCGATGATCGCCGCCGCGACGTCGATATATTGAAAGCTCACGAACCCGCCGAATACCTGCCAGTCGTAGGACCCGCGCGGCAGGAAAAGCTGGTCCGTGATCATGATTTTCGGATCGCCGCCGAAAATCAGCTCGCCGACGCCGATCAGGATGTAGGTCAGGCCGAACGTCGCCATGAACAGGATGATGTCGGGCTGGTTGACCAGGGGCCGCAGCACCATCTTCTCGATGCCGAGCGCGAGCAGAAACATCACGCCGACCGTCAGGCCGAGCGCGATGAAGGCGGCGACATGCTGATTGGCGATGCCGAAACCCGAAAGCACGCCGTAAAGTCCGACGAGCGTCAGCGCCGCGAACACCACCATGATGCCCTGCGCGAAATTGAACACGCCCGAGGCTTTGAAAATGAGCACGAAGCCGAGCGCGATCAGCGCATAGAGCACGCCGCCGACCAGCCCTTCCCACAGCGTCTGCAACAGCAAGTCCGGCGCGCCGGCCATCTGCACGAACGGGTCGATGAAGATGCTGTAGAGAATATCCATCATGCGTCGCGCTCTTTACCTCCCCCCTTGCGGGGGAGGTCGCGCGGCGAA
>Ga0307505_10000183_pt1 | contig 77983 bp, 38 predicted proteins | sample 23_S_MG_FD_202183 | JGI IMG/M metagenome (GOLD analysis project Ga0307505, IMG submission 202183) | Soil microbial communities from Populus trichocarpa stands in riparian zone in the Pacific Northwest, United States - 23_S | ecosystem: Environmental > Terrestrial > Soil > Riparian zone > Trees... | reverse complement strand
TTGGGGTCGGAGCTTCAGTTCGTTCAGTCGCGACTTGGCGCGGCACTGAAGCTGCGACCCCAAGCCAAAGCGAGGGCCTGACCCCAGGGAGCGCGAGGGGGCAGTGCTCGCTTGGGGTCGGAGCTTCAGTTCGTTCAGTCGCGACCTGGCGCGGCACTGAAGCTGCGACCCCAAACCAGAAAGCGAGGGCCTGACCCCAGGGAGCGATCTGGTGCGGCGGTCGCCGTCCGCTGCCCGCGATCGAGAGCGCGATCGCGGAGGGGAAGGAACGTGCAATTCGCCTGACAGCACCGCAGCCTGTCTACATCCTCTACTGGACCGCGTGGGTTGGCGACGACGGGCACATGGAGTTTCACCGCGATCACTACGAGCACCGTGCCGCGATCACCGGCGATGGAGTGATCGCGGCGTACCGGACGCCAGAGTGATCGGGCGCGTCAGGACCAGATCATCTCTCCCGAGCGACTCCATTCGATGAACGATCCGTCATAGAGCGTCGCGTCGTAGCCGAGATATTTGAGGACGAAGTAGGTGATGGAAGCCTGCATGCCCGTGCGGCAGTAGACGACGTTGGCGGAGTGGCGGGTCACGCCGGCCTGGTGCACGAGCAGGCGAAGATCGTGGACCGAGCGGAACGCGCCGGTGGCGTCGAGGCTCGTCGCGTAGGGGAGGTTCACCGCGCCGGGGATGTGCCCGGCGTGCGGTACGTCCGCGCCCGCTTCATCGCCACCGAACTGTGCGGGCGGGCGCGCATCGATGAGGACGAGTCTCGGGCCGAGCTGATCGCGGAGTCTCACCAGCTCACGCATGGCCGCAAGGCGGGTGACGGTCTGCAGCACCGGGCGCGCCTGGAACGATCCCGGTCGCGCGGTGACGCTTGCCGTCGTGGCCGCGTAGCCGGAGGCGACCCATTTCGTCAGGCCACCGTCGAGGACGGACGCGCGACTTCCCTGGCCGAGGTAATCGAGGGTGAACCACGCCCGCGCGGCCAGGAGCGGATCGCTGCTGTAGAGGACGATGCGCTCGCGCGCGTTCACGCCCGCGGCGCGAAAGACACGCTCCAGGTCCTCGATCGGCGGCAGCTCGTTCGGCATCCCTTCGCGCTGCACGAGCAGAGACGACAGCTCGACCAGCACCGCCCCGGGGATGTGGCTGGCCTCGTATCCGGGAGCGTCACCGACGTGCAGAAGCGTCACGGTGCCGAGGCGGCGCTGCAGCCAGTCGGCGGAGACGAGCATCTGCTCCCGCACCACTTGGGCCTGCAGTGGCAACGCGAGCAGGACGACGACGCATGCCAGCGTGAGACGAGTGCGCATGGAACACCTCCGCCTTTCAAGGTTGCGCCGATCGCGTGACGGAGCACTGTCGTTCGTCACAGGCGCGTGTGTCCCACGCCCAGCCACGCCGGTGCTGCCGCGCCGGCAGCACCGCACCGCTGACGCGTAACTGGGCAGCGCAGCATCCCGGCCGATGCGCGTCAGTAGCTGTAGTAGCTGTGCTCGTCCGTATGCCATCGCGCATGGTCAAAGCTCGGCCACGACGCGGACGAGCACGGGAACGTCTACGGGCGTACTCGGACGACGAGCTTCCCGACGGCAGCGTTGGTTTCCATCACTCGATGCGCTTCGAGGACCTCGTCGAAACCGAAGACGCGGTGGATACGAACGCGGAGCCTGCCCGCGGCGATGTCATCGAGGTACTGCTGCAGGACCGTCCGGGGCAGGTCACCGGCATCGCCACTGTAGGCGGTGAGACGAACGCCGTTGGGAATGTAGTCCATTGGGTAGAAGTCGCGGATCGTCCAGTCGTTTGAGACCATCCCTGTAAAGCACACCGTCCCTTGAACACGCGTGGCGAGCAGAGAATCGCGGAGAGTGTTCGCGCCGATCAGCTCGAGCACGCCATCGACGCCGCCGGGCGCGATTTCCCTCACCGCGCTGGCGATCTCTCCGCTGTCGAGGAGCGGGTGATCGACTCCGTGCTCCGAGAGGCTCGCGAGGCGGGCTTTCTGCCGCGTCGTGGAGATGACCGTCGCGCCTACCTGGCGCGCCAGTGTCGCCGCCGCGAGTCCCACCGAAGTCGTACCTCCGCGGATCAGCAGCGTGTGATCGGCGCGGAGATCGAGTCCCGTGGTCAGTGAGCCGTACGCGGTCTGCAGCATCTCGGGAACCGCACCGATGATTTCCCACGGGAGCTCGGTTTCGATGGGAATGACTTGCGATGCAGGCACGGTCACGTATTCGGCATAACCACCATCGTACTGGCGACCCATGCCGCCCATCAGGGCTACGACCTTCTGGCCGGCAGGGAATGCCGTTCCGTTCGCGTCGTCGATGGTGCCGGCGCACTCGATTCCGGGGACGCGCGGGAACGCGGCATTCGTGGCGTAACCGAGCCGCAGGTGAAGCTCGGAGCGATTGATGCCGAACGCTTCGACGCGGATCCGCACCCACCCGGGCAAGGGCAACGGCATGGGTAGGTCGCGAATCTGAAGCGCCTCGGGTGGTCCGGGGCCATCGAGTTGAACTGCTTTCATCGTTCTCCCTTCGTAGAAGTGTGCCGTGAGGCTGAGGTCGTGTCTCCACGCCGACACACTCCTCTAACTAAACTAACCCGCACTTCTCATCTAATGGAGTGTCCCGATACGGAGAACCGGCTTGACGGTTTTCCCCTGCTTCGAATCCTCGAACGCGCGTTCGATGTCCTCAAACTCATAGAACTGCACGAGCCGGTCGAAGGGAAACCTCCCGGCCCTGTACAACTGAACGAGCTTCGGAATGAACAACTGAGGGATGGCGTCGCCCTGAATGATCCCTCGGACAGAACGTCCGTTGAGTAGCGTACTCATATCGATCGGCGCCTGCGTCCCCGTCGCTGACGCGCCGATCAATGCCGCGGTGCCGAGCGGCGCGAGTGCTTCCACCGCAAGCGCCAACATCTTCGGCTGACCCGTCAGATCGATGACGAGCTCCGCTCCCCTGCCGGTGATCTCGTGGATGCGCGCCTTCACGTCTTCAGTGTTGCCGTTGATTCCGTGGGTCGCGCCCAGCTCCCTCGCGCGCGCCAGCCGCTCATCGCTGATGTCCACCGCGATGATCGGATCCGCTCCCACCGCCCGGGCGGCCATGATCGCCGCGAGGCCGACGCCACCCGTTCCCAGCACGACCAGACTCGTGCCGACGCCGACATCCAACACGTTCAGGACGGCGCCGGCGCCGGTCTGGAACCCACAGCCGAGTGGCCCGAGGAGCTCCAGCGGAACATCCTTCGGTACCTTCACCACGTTTCGCTCCGACGCCAGCGAGTACGTCGCGAAGGACGACTGCCCGAAGAAGTGGCCATGCAGTCCGTCGTGGAGCGCGTTGCTCCCGTCCAGGCGCGCGGCACCGAACGACAGGCGGAGATTGTGATCGCAGTAGGCGGGATGGCCCGCGATGCACTGGGCGCAACGGCCACAGGAAGGAAAGGACATGACCACGTGATCACCCACCTCGAGCGCCCGCACATCCGCGCCGGTCTTCTCCACCACCCCCGCCCCTTCGTGCCCCAGCACGATCGGCAGCGGCGTTTCATAACCCTGATTGCGAACATGCGCGTCGGTGTGACAGACGCCCGTCGCGACGACGCGCACGAGAACCTCGTCCGCACGGGGCTCGTCCATCTCCACGTCACGAAAAATGAACGGTCCCCCCTTGGCTTCGATTGCGGCAACTCGGATCTTCATTGCGAGCTCCTTTCGGCCACGATGCTTACGTGGCAGGCGGCGGTCTGCGGAAGCGCGTCAATACTGCTCCCAATGGACGTGAGGTTTCTGAGCCGGAGCGGTTCGACCGCGGTGAGCGGGGGGCGAGACTACTGCCCGATTCCCATCTGTTTCATGTACGTCTGACTGTCCCAGTAGAGATACTCCTCGACCATCACGCCGTTCTCCCACCGGCCCACCGTACACATGGGTAGCCGAAAGGCCTTCCCGGTTGGCGGGATGCTCTTGCCGCCGGCCGCCGGCATGGGTCCCGTGAACGTCCCTTCCATGATCCCGGTGACGGCGGTCCACTGACCGGAGCCGAACTTGACCGGATGTTCCTTGATCCGAGTGTCCGGGGCATACACGAACATGGCCTTCAGATCTTCGATGTGCTTGTCGATGCCCTTCGTGGTGTGGCCATCGGGCCAATGCACGAGAATGTCCTTATGGTGACTGCGCGACAGTTCGTCCCATTTCTGGTTCGAGAAAACGTTGAAGTCGAGATCGTCGAACGTGGCGATGTTCTGCGCAACCTGTCCGTCGCCCACCGGCATGGCGGTGGCCTGCTCGGACATCGGGCTCGTCTGCGTGGACGCGCCGGCATTGTCGGACTGAGCAGCGCGGTCACACGCCGTGACGCATAGGACTGCCAGGATGAGCAGAGGCGAACTGTGTCGAATGGAAACCATCATTTTCGTTCTCCTTCGCGGAGTGAGCGGCAGACGTTCTGCCCGCGCCTCGAGCCCGCGATGTAAAGGGTTTTTCCTGGAGCGCGATCAATACGGTAAGCGCCCTGGCAACGTCTCGTTCCCTCGAGATGGTCCTACTGAGTACAGCTTCCCGGAAAGTCGGTGGCCAGTGGGTTGGGTTGTCAGTTGCCGGTTCTCAGTTCGTGGTGATCCATCCATGGCGCGACTGGATGCAGACAACCGATCACCGTATTGGTCCCCGGCGCCGGCGAGCGGGTCGTACGCAACGATCAGCTCTGAGGCGGCAGGGCTCATTCACGTGCACGCCGCTCGCCAACCTCAACTTTCCGCGGCTTCGACCGTCGCGCTTCGCGGAGCGCGTCGATGCTCCAGATACCCGAACCATGCGCCGCCATGTAGAGAAAGACGAATGCATAGAGCACCGCCAGCTCGCCCTGATTGAGGAGCGGATTCCATCCGTCCGGGAACTTCACCATGAAGAACGCCACGGCCATCTGACCGCTGGAGAGGAACGCGGCGAGACCGGCGAAGAGGCCGCAGAGAATCAGCAGCCCTGCGATGAGCTCGATCGCGCCTGCAACCATCAGGAGTGGCGGGAGGCTTCCGCCGCCGCCCTGCGGGCCGGCCGGCCAGTTGAGGAGCTTCTGGCTCCCGTGCATGGCGAAAAGGAATCCGGCGATGATCCGGAGGAGTGCATACGCCTGGGGCTCATAACGTTTCAACATCCGAGGATCTCCTTCTAGCCCGCATTTCTCACAGCCCTTCGTCGCGAGACAGCCGAGAGTGGCCTGGATGCGAGTCGAACGGCGATTTCGCGACGAAGGCATAGTTGACACTATGTTGAGGAGCGACATCGTCGTTCGGCGAAGCAGGCAGGCCGCTATCGGCTGTCGTAGCAGAAGGGCTGTGAGAAATGCGGGCTAGTGGCCGGTGAATCGTGAGGACATCAGTTGAACCGGACCGACCGCCGTATGAGCCCATCCAGAGTCCGCATTTTCTGTCGCTGTGGCATCGTTCCTCCGTTTGCGGGCGCGGCGTGGAGTGCTGTTGTGCCGCCGAGCAACGGCAGTCCCAGCCTTCGCGACGGGCTCAGTGGATATAGCGGAAGCCGGTGTTCACGCCGTGACCGACGACGTACCCGAGGCCGATGTTCAGGTAGCCGAGGGTTTCGAGCCAGCGCGCGTTCTGCAGCGGGCCGGCGTTCACCGCGTCGAATCCGATGGCCGTCGCCAATTTCAGCGCCGTGGCCTTCGCCTCTTCGTCATCCGATGCCGCGAGCACCGTCAGCGTCTCCCCGCCGAGCTGCCCGCTGTCCATGTGCTGCGCGAAAACCGTGTTGAACGCCTTCGCCACCTTGGCGCGCGGAGCGAGCTTCTGGAGCTCTTCCGCGCCGCTCGTGGAAAACCCGATGGCCAGGCCCATCTGCTCGTTGACGGCGTTCGTCACGTCGATGAGGGGCTTTCCGTCGAGCGCGCTGCCCATCGTCGTCACTGCGTCATTCACCGCACCGAACGGAACCGCAAGGATGACCACCTCGCCCCATCCGGCGGTTTCCCGTACGTTCTCTTTCCCAGTCGAGCGGACGTCGTATCCCGCTCGCGTGAGTCCACGCTCCAAGGCGCCTCCGACGTTGCCGTTGCCGATGATCGCGATCTTTTTCATCTGAGCTCTCCTTCTGAAGCGCGATTTCCTCGCGATTCGCCGGTCAGAACTCTCGACCTCGCGCGGCTATTCCTCACAACACCAAAAGTCGTGAGGAATGATTAGGACGGCCTGCGCCTTATCCATCCCGTGAACGTGAAGAAGAGACCGGTGCCAGGCAAACTGAAAGCGGAGATCAAGCAGCGCCGGCCGTTCAGCAGTGTGCATGAGGAAGTCGTGCTCAGCCTGGTACGCACGGCAGACGAGGTGGTGGCGCCGCTGACCGCGGTCTTGCGCGGGGCGACGCTCAGCCTCTCGCAATACAACATCCTTCGCATCGTGCGCGGCGCCGGAGACCAGGGGCTTCCGTCCGGCGAGATCTGGGAACGCATGGTGCGGCGGGATCCCGACCTCACGCGTCTTCTGGACAGACTCGAAGCGCGAGGGCTCATCCGTCGCTCGCGCAGCACCATCGATCGTCGCGTCGTTCTCGCGTCGATCACCAATGAAGGCCACCAGCTCCTCGCAGAGCTCGATGAACCGATCCGGCGCGCGACGAAAGAGGCACTCGCGCACATGGAACGCGAGCGGCTCGAGCTTCTCCGCGAGCTACTCGACGAAGCGCGTAGCTCACCGCATCGCTAACCCGCTAGCCCGCATTTCTCACAGCCCTTCTGCTACGACAGCCGATAGCGGCCTGCCTGCTTCGCCGAACGGCGATTTCGCTCCTCAACATAGTGTTCAACTATGCCTTCGTCGCGAAATCGCCGTTCGACTCGCATCCAGGCCACTCTCGGCTGTCTCGCGACGAAGGGCTGTGAGAAATGCGGGCTAGGTTCAGCTTCCCGCAAGTTGGGGCTGGGTTGTCAGTTGTCGGAGATCGGTTGTCTGCACCCAATCGCGTTCACGGATGGATCGCCACGAACTGAGAACCGACAACTGACAACCCGAGCACTGGACACTTGTTTCGGGGGCCTGTCCTAAGCGGTCCTAAGCGGGCTCGATCGACGTGCCGCTCACCCTGCGTGCAGCCGCCGCGGGTCTACACTGTCGCGGTGAAGCGCGCGCTGTTCTGTTGCGCCCTGGTGATCGTCGCGCGGGCGTCGCTCGCGCTCGACCCGTCCCTCGCGATCTCGCAGTACGGTCACACGGCGTGGCGCGTTCGCGACGGCCATTTCCCCGGCGCCGTCACCTCGATCGCGCAGACGCGCGATGGGTACCTGTGGGTGGGAACCGACGGTGGCTTGTTGCGTTACGACGGTGTGCGGTTCGAGCTGTGGGTTCCCCCCGGCACCATGGAGTCTCCCAGTGGCGTCGTCGCACTCCTCGGCGCGAGCGATGGCAGTCTCTGGATCGGCACGAGCAGCGGATTGGCTCAGTGGAATCGCGGTCGCCACACCGTGCATGAAACGGCCGGCCGCTTCGGGTCGCTGCTCGAGGATCGCCGCGGAACCGTGTGGGCGGGACGTACGCGTGGTCGCGGCTTGCTTCCGCTCTGCCGTGTCGAGCAGGGACGGCTGCAGTGCCTCGCGGCACCGGGAGAGCCGTCCCTGGGATTCATCAGCGCGCTCCATGAAGACCGCGAGGGCGAACTGTGGATGGGCGGCGCCGGAGGAGTCTGCCGGTGGCGTGGGGGGAATCCGGAATGCTTCGCGATCCCCGAGCTCCTCACGCGCATGAACAAAACCGGAGTGTTCCGCATCGGCCACGACGCGAATGGCGTGCTCTGGGTCGACTCGGCCAACCTCGGCGCGCAGCGACTCGTGGCGGGAAAGTGGTTGAAGGGTGAGAGCGCGCCCGTCTTCGAGCTGGAGCTCGATCGGGCCGGCAGCTTCTGGATCGGGACGCAGGAGGAGGGACTCATCCGCCGCATCGGCTCCCGAGTCGAGCGATTCAACGAAGCCGATGGCTTATCGGGGGATTCCGTCGTCAACGTGCTCGAGGATCGCGAGGGAAACGTCTGGGTGGCCACGACGACCGGTCTCGACCGATTCCGCGATGTGAAAATCGCGACCGTGGCCACGCGGGAAGGCCTGCCGTTCCGGCATGTTGGCGCCGTGACTCGCTCGGCGGCAGGCGGAGTGTGGGTGGCGAACCATCGGGCATTGGTTCGCATGACGGACGCCCGTTCCTTGCCTGCCCCGGCCCTCCGGCCGCCGGGCGCCGAGGTGGCCGGTCTGCTCGAAGATTCGAAGGGCCGGCTCTGGGTGGGAGTCGACGAAGGACTGGCGTCACTGGTGGACGGGCGATTCTCGACCGTCACCCTGCCGGATGGCTCGGGAACCGGAGTGGTTCTCTCGATGGCAGAAGATCGCGATGGCGATTTGTGGATCACGACGACGCACGCGTCGTATTCGTTGCTGCGCATCCGCGACGACCGGGTGATCGAGACGGTCCCGCGCGACGGCATTCCCTCTGTGATCGTCGCGGCGCATCCGGACGGCGGTGTCTGGCTCGGCGCGCGCGACGGACGGTTGCTTCTGTACCGGGCCGGCCGGTTTGTGTCGCGCCTGAGAGGCCCCGGCGATGCCTTGCTCCTCCGCGATCTCCTGGTCAACCGCCACGGCACGTGGGCCGTGACGAACCGTGGCCTGCTGCTCTACCGGGAAGACCGGGTCCACGCATTGGACGCGAGCAAAGGGCTCCCCTGTCAGAGTCTCGACGCAGTTGTGGAAGCAGGTGACGGCGCGATCTGGCTCAAGGGCTCGTGCGGACTGATGAGAATCGGCCCTCGGGAGCTCGACGCCTGGACCGCGGATCCTGGCCGGCACGTGGCGGTCCGCGTGCTCGACGCGCTCGATGGGGTGCAGGCCGGAGCGGCCCCGTTCACGCCGCGCGCTTCGAGGTCGAAGGACGGCCTCCTGTGGTTCGTGATTGATTCCGGGGCCTTGCAGGTCCTCGATCCGTCCCGGCTCGATCGCCGTTCCGATCCGCCACCTGTGTTGATCTCGCGAGTCGTTGCAGATCGCAAGCGCCATGACCTTCAGCCCGAGCTACGGCTCCCGGCGCTCACGCGCGACCTCGAGATTCACTACACGGCGCTCAGTCTCTCCATCCCCGAAAAGGTGCGCTTTCGCTATCGGCTGGAAGGAGCGGATGCGGACTGGCGCGAGGTCGGCACTCGGCGTGAAGCGTACTACTCCGACCTCGGGCATGGGAGCTATCGTTTTCGAGTCATCGCCTCGAATGACGACGGAGTCTGGAACGAGACGGGTCCCTCGATGGTGATCGTCATCCCGCCGGCCTTTCATCAAACCCGAACGTTTCTGCTGATCGGCAGCCTCTCGGCCCTCACGTTGTTGCTCCTCCTCCTGCGCTGGCGGATCCACGTCATGCACCGGCGCATGCAACACGATTTTCAGGAAAGGCTGGACGAGCGGACGAAGATCGCCCGCGAGCTTCACGACCGTCTTCTTCAAGGTCTGATGAGCACGTCGCTGCAACTCCACCTTGCGCTCGAAGAGTTGCCACCGGAGGTCGCAGGGCGGGGACGCCTCGAACGAGTTCAGTCTCTGATGGGTGGTGTCGTGGACGAAGGACGGCGCGTGCTCGATGGTCTGCGCTCGGAGAACGCCGAGGATGATCTGGAGCGCGCGCTGTCGCACGTGGGCGCGGAGATCGGCCAGTCACAGATGCAGGTGCCGATCATCGTCACAGGCACGGTCAGGCCGCTACGGCTGGAGATTCGGGACGAGATCTATCAGGTGGCACGCGAGGCACTCGTGAATGCGTTCCGGCACGCGCAGGCCGGACGGATCGACATCCGGATCACTTACGGTGCACGCGCGCTCAGGGTCGTCGTTCGCGATGATGGCATCGGCATCGACCACGAAGTCCTGCGATCGGGCCGCGAAGGCCACTGGGGGCTGGCCGGGATGCGCGAGCGCGCCGCGCAGACCGGCGCGACGTTGAAGATTCGGACAACCCGGTCGAATGGCACCGCAGTCGAGATCGCGGTGCCGGCCGCGATCGCCTACGAGGGCCATCGCCGCTCGGTCTGGACGCGATTTCTGCACCGTCGTGAAGACGCGAATCCTTCGTGACTTACAGCGCGGGCTGCGCCCGCCACCCAACGATGCATTGGCTTGTCATCCCGAGCATCCCAAGTGATTCGTGGCTCGCGTGTTTGCGCGGCGCGCAGAAACCCGATGTCAGTATCACAGATGGATGATGCCGCGCCGCACGCCGATGGCCACCGCTTCGGTGCGGTCCCTCGCGCCGAGCTTCTCCATCACGTGCCGGACGTGAATCTTCACGGTCATCTCTGTAATGCCGAGGGTCGTCGCGATCTCCCGATTCCGGTTGCCACTGGCCATCGAAGACAGGACTTCGAGCTCGCGTGCGGTGAGAGTCGCCGTGCCCAGATTCTCGGCGAGATGCGTGGCCACCTCGGCAGGGATGCGCGTCAAGCCGCGATGCACGTTGCGGATGGCCTCGAGCAGTTCGCGTGGAGGCGTGCTCTTGAGCATGTAGCCGCGCGCGCCCGCGCGGAGCGCGCGCTGGATCTCGACGTCTCCCTGAGACGTGGTGAACATGATCACCCTCGCGCTGGGATCCTCGTCGCGAATGGCGATGAGCGCGTCGATGCCGCTGATGTCGGGCAGACGGATGTCCAGCAGGGTGACGTCCGGCCGGTGCTCGCGAAACTGCTGGATTGCTTCGAGCCCGCTCGACGCTTCCGCCACCAGGGCCAGGTCTGCCTCTTTCGCGATCAGCGCAGCGATGCCCTCGCGCATCAGCGGATGATCGTCGACGCAGAGAATACGGATGCGGTCTGGCATGGATCTCACATGAAGCGGTTGGCGGTTGGCGGTTTCGTCTGAGAGTCCTCGACTGATGGCGCACGCGAGAACCCGCAGACAACCGACAACCGACAACAAGATGCACACTCTAACGCCGAGAGTGAGGGCGCGTGCCTACTTGCTGGCCACGACCGGTTCTTCCCGGACGGCCTTCTCGATCAGAGACGCCACGGCCTTGGGCTGGGAGACGTACACGGCGTGGCTTCCGGCCACTTCGCTGACGGTCGAGCCGGCGCGCTTGGACATGAAGCGCTGCGCGGGCGGCGGAATCATCCGGTCGTCTTTCGCCACGAGATACCAGCTCGGCTTCGTCTTCCAGGCCGGCTCCGTGATCGATCCGCTCAACGCGGCCACTCCCCACGGCACCTGCGAGTCGGCCATGAACCGCGCCGTGTCCGCGTCCACGTCGCCCGCGAAGGACTCGCGGAACTTCGCCCGGTCCAGCAACAGGAACCCGTCGACCGGTGGCAGAATCGGCGGCACCGGCGCACCGGGGGGCGGGTTCTGAATCAGCGTCGAGACGGACTCGCCTTTGTCCGGGGCAAACGCCGCGATGTAGACGAGCGCCTTCACCTTGGGATGGTTGCCGGCCTCCGTGATCACCACTCCGCCATACGAGTGGCCGACGAGCAGGACCGGCCCATCCTGCGCATCGACGATCCGCAGCGTCGCCGCCACGTCGTCCGCGAGCGACACGGTGGAGTTCTGGACCACGTGGACCTTGTGCCCGCTCTTGGTCAGAATGTTGTAAACGGGTTGCCACCCGGAGCCGTCCACGAATCCCCCGTGAACGAGGACGATGGTCATTGTTGCGAGAACCGATAGTTGACTCATGCTTGATCTCCCTTCATGAACTGCAGTCGCAGTCGTTCGTCGCAATATCGGCTCTCGCGACGCCTGCGCCATCACGAGGAAGAGGAGTCTTTTGCTACTCCCAATCGTCGGGCCGCCTGTAGTACGAAGGAGCTATATCGGATGATTGGCCATCCCAAGCCCATGGCCGGCTTGCACGCTGATGTTCTCTCCGGAGGAACTGCTTTTCTGCCACTAGCCTCGAGTTTCTTCGCACCGCGCGCACAACCCCCTGTCATCCTGAGCGGGTGGCGGGTGGGTGGCGAAGGATCTCGTGCGAAGAACGACGAGCGGGCCACTACGAGACTGCGGCCATCTCCCGTCTGCGCGGGCATCGTTTACCGCAGGAGATCCTTCGCACCCACCCACCACCCGCTCAGGATGACAGGCCAAAATTCAGCGTTCGGTGACGGACGCAGCCCGCGCTGTGCCTCTTTGTTGAAAAGCCTCTGTACCTTTCTCGGCGGCAGTCAAACAAATTGGCCGGGGTCAGAAGGCCGCCACGGCGCCCACGACAACCACGATCCGGCGCGGTTCGCTCCACTCGATTGAGGCGCGTCCGTCAATGCACAGGACGCTGCCGGAGTGGAAGTTCACGAACAGCAGGCTGCATCGATCATCGACCAGGAGGTTCCCGGCGTCACGGACACGAATCCCGTTTCGCCTCCGCGCGACACTCGTGCCGAGAGCCGCGTGCGGCGTCGATGTCGAGACGGCAGAGGGAAGCGCCTCGCGAGAGCCCGGAGGGCTAAAGCCCACCGCTCCACAGCAACGGCACACGCTCCGTGTGCGCCGCGCAATCACGGAGAGCTCTCAGTGGTGCGGTGAACGGCGGCTCCCCTCTCGTCTACGAGCCCGTCTCGACCAGCGTCTTGAGGCGCTGCAACGCACGTGGCCACATTTTGCTCATCACGACTTCGTACTCGGGCGTGACGTCGCAGGTGACCTCGAGGTGCGTGATGCCGTCCGCCTCGCGAAGCGTGTAGCGCTCGAACGCGTTTCCGGCCCAGGACTTCACGGCCTCGCTCTCCGTGTCGTCGACACCGTCGCGGATCTCGCCCAGGTGACGGATGGAGATGTGCTCGAACGGGCGGCTCTCGTCGATCACAGCGGTCATGCCGCCGCCGTCCGACCCCAGGAAACGGATCCGTGCGCCCTGCTCCCAAGAGCCCTCGTAATACGAGCCGGCGTTGAACTCGGACGTCCAAATCCGATACGTATCCTGTTCGAGCATCGTGCGCCAGACGTTCTCACGCGGACTGCGAATGTCGGTTTCAAAACGAAGCGTCTTCATCGTGTGTCCATTCTGCCACGGATCACGAGTGTCCCAAGAGCCTCACCGGCTTCGGCGCACTCGTCGCGAATGCCCGGAGGGCTAAAGCCCACCGCTCCAAAGCGGTCATCGACGTTTCGGTTGGCCGAGGCTTACTATTTCGTTCGACGATGCCGCTGGATGTCGACCGCTTCATCACGGATGGATTCCTCCGGATCGAGAATGCCTTTGCGCGCTCGGTCGCGGATGGCGCACGCGCGATCCTCTGGCGCGACGTTGGGTGCGACGCCGAGGACCGCAGCACGTGGACGAAGCCGATGGTCTGGCTGGGCGAATATGGCGACGAGCCGTTTCGGCTGGCCTCGAACGCGCCGGCGCTCACGAGTGCCTACGACGCGCTCGTGGGGGAGGGCCGCTGGCTACCCAGTCAGACCGTTGGGAACACTCAGGTGCGATTTCCGCCGGCCGAAGCCGCGGAGGATGTCGGCTGGCATGTCGACGCCAGCTTTCCGGGAGCTGATTCGCAATCGGTGTTCGATTGGCGCATCAATGCTCGTTCGCGAGGCCGCGCGTTGTTGCTGCTCTTCCTGTTCTCCGATGTCGGTGAAGACGATGCGCCGACGCGGCTTCGCGTGGGCTCACACCTCGACGTGGCGCGGAGGCTCCACCCGGCCGGTGAAGACGGCATGAGCTTCCGGGAACTGGCCGCTGCGCTCCGCGAGCTTCCTGCGCGCGAAGAAGTGCTGGCCACGGGCGCAGCGGGGACGGTTTATCTCTGCCATCCCTTCCTCGTTCACGCTCCGCAGCCGCTTCGAGGGACGCGGCCACGATTCATGGCGCAGCCGGCGCTGCTGCCTCGAGTGGAGCTCGCTCTCGACGGTCCCTCGCCCGTGGAACAGGCCATCCGGCTCGCCTTGTCCAGCGGACCATGAAGCCGACTGGTTTCTCAATTGCGTTGCGGGTTGCGCGTTGCGGGTTGCGCGATCCTCCCATCCGGCACGGAGCCGAGGAACCCGTCACTCGCAACTCGCAACTCGCAACTCGCCCACGGATCGGCGAGTTCGTTCCCCGGAGATGCCCAGCCGTTGCATGCGGGAGATCAGGGTCGTTCGGGACAGCCCCAGCCTCGCGGCGGCGCCGTCCCAGCCGCCGAGCACCCAGTTCGTGTCGGCCAGCGTGGTGAGAATGTGATCGCGTTCGACCTGCGCGAGCGTACGGGCGACGGAGGCCGGGCGTTGCTGCCGGCGGTCCGCGATCCGCATCTCCAGCGTGGGGCCGTTCGTGGCGATCACTGCGCGCTCGATCACGTTCTGGAGCTCGCGGACGTTGCCCGGCCAGCCGTGGTTCCTGAGCGCGTCGAGCATCGCGGCGGGGATCTCTTCGATGCGCTTCCCCTGACGCTCGGCGAATCGCCGGACGAAGTGCGCGACCAGGAGCGGAATGTCTTCGGTCCGTTCACGCAACGGCGGCACGCGGATGGGGAACACATTCAAGCGATAGAAGAGATCGGCGCGGAAGGTCCGCTGCTGCACCATCTCTTCCAGATCCTGATTGGTGGCGGTGATCACGCGGACGTCCACCGAGATCGTGCGGCCGCCGCTGCCCAGCCGCTCGAACTGCCGCTCCTGAAGCGCGCGGAGCAATTTGGGCTGCAGCTCGAGCGGCAGGTCGCCGACTTCGTCCAGGAACAGCGTGCCGCGGTCCGCGGCCTGAAATCGACCTGCGATCTGCGAGACGGCGCCCGTGAACGCGCCGCGTTCGTGACCGAACAGCTCACTCTCGATCAGGCCGGCCGGAATCGCGGCACAGTTCACGGCCACGAAACGCTGGTTCCGCCGCGGGCTGGCGTCGTGAATCGCACGCGCAATCACTTCCTTGCCGGTCCCCGTTTCGCCGAGGAGCAGCACCGCGCTGTCCACCGGCGCGACCATGGCCATCGCCTCGAGGACCTCCGTGAGTGCCGCGCTGTTCCCGATCAACGAGCTCTGCGGGATAGGAACCTCGGGACCACACGTGCCCGAGGCGATGCCAACCAGCGCTGGCGGCCGTGCCGCGTTAGCCATGCGTGTCCCCCTTCGTCGCCCGAGCCACGCGCTCCAACAGATCGTCGCCATCGAACGGCTTCACCAGAAAGGCGGCCGCGCCATCCCGCAGTGCCTGACGGCGAATGGCCTCGTCATCATGAGCGGTGATGAAGATGACCGGGAGCGTTGCGTTCTCCCGCCGGATCCGCCGCTGCAGTTCGATCCCTCCCATGCCGGGCAGCCGCACGTCCGCGATCACACAGGACACGATGAGGAGCGCGCCCGACAACAGAAATGCCTCCGCGGATTCGAAAGTGATCGCTTCGTATCCGGCGGATTCCAGAACGCTCTGGACCGATTCCCGAACGCGGCGATCGTCGTCGACGGTTGCGATCACGACGGCAATGGTACGCACCCGCGCGCGCGAACGGCACTATAGGTTCCTTCAGATGTGTGCCGCCTACGGCTGCGAAAGCGGAGCGCCGGCGTCCCCGCCGGCTGGCCCTGCGGCGTCCCGCCGCGGGCGGGGGCATTCGAGCCGAAACCCAGCATCGCGAGACGAGCGTCCTTCGCGAAAGGGCGCTCCCCCGCCCGGGGCGAGGACGCCCCCCGGCCAGCCGGCGGGACGCCGGCGCTCCACTTTCGCCACCGCTACGCGGGACGAATGACCTCTTCGAGGTCATGAGAGCTTGTCGGCGAAGCGGACCAGCTCCGCGAGAGATCGCGCGCCCATCTTGCGCATGACCTGACCTCGGTGAACGCCCACCGTGATCTCGCTGATCCCGAGCCGATCGGCGGTGACCTTGTTCGCGAAGCCTGCCACCACGAAGGTGAGCACCTCCCGTTCGCGAGGCGTGAGCTGTGCGTAGCGATCTGCAAGTGCGGCGCGTTCCGATCGTTTCACGCGCTCGGTCCGATCGAGCGCGATGGCCACCTCGATGGCGCGCAGCAACTCTTCGTCGCCGAAGGGCTTGGACAGGAACTCGACGGCGCCCGCCTTCATGGCCTTCACCGACGAACGGACGTCCCCGTGCCCGGTGATGAACACGATCGGTGGCGCCTGGCGCTCGGCGAGATCCTTCTGCAGTTCGAGCCCGTGAATGTCCGGGAGCTCGAGGTCGAGGACGACGCAGGCCGGACCGTCCGACTTGTCTGCCTCGAGAAACTCCGTGGCCGAGGCGAACAGAGCCACGTCGAGTCCAGCCGAGGCGAGCAGGCTGGCGAGCGCTTCACGCACCCGAGCGTCGTCGTCGATGACGAACACGGTTGGGCGGCCGGCAGTCATGACGTCCCATCGGGTCGAATGGGCAAGGTGACGGTGAACGTCGTGCCGAAGCCCGCGTTTCGCCCGGCCGACAAACTGCCCTCGTGCGCCGCGACGATCGATCGGCAGATGGCCAGCCCCAGGCCCATCCCTTCCCGCTTCGTGGTGACGAACGGCTCGAATGCCGCAACCGGATCGTCGAGGCCGATGCCGTTGTCGCAGATCGCGATGACGACGTCACTGCTGGGATCACTGCTTTGAGCGTGGCTCGATCGGACCGACAACTGTTTTGCGCGACCGTGCACCGGCTCCACGGCCTCCAGCGCGTTGAGCACGAGGTTCAGCACCAGTTGCTGCAACTGAACGCGATCGGCGAAGACGGCGGGGAGACCGGGGGCCAACTGCACTGTGAGAGACACGTGTTTGCGCGCCGGGTAACTGTCGAGCAGTCCCAGCACCTCGCGAATGACCTCGTTGACGTCCAGCATTCCCTTCTCGAGAGCGGTCCGTTGGAACAATGCCCGCACTCGTCGAATGACCTCGCCGGCGTCTTTGCCATCCTTCACGATCCGCTCTGCCGCTTCCAGAGCCCTGGCCATGTTGGGCGGTGAGGCGGCCAGCCAGCGCAGACACGCGTGTCCGTTCGCGACGACGGCCGCGAGGGGCTGATTCACTTCGTGCGCGATCGACGCGGCCAGCTCGCCCACCGTCGCGATCTGCGCCGCGCGCGACATCTTGATCTGCAGATCGCGGACGGCCTGCGACGTGCGCTCCAGTTCGGTCGTGGCCTGCCAGTGTTCGGTCATGTCCATCGAGGCGCCGATGATCTGTGCGACCTCCCCGGCCTCATTGAGCACGGGTTGGCCCGTCGCGTATTGATAGCGGATGCTTCCGTCCGGAAGGACGATTCGATAACCGGCCCGATACTCGATTTTCTCGCGCAGGCACCGCTCGAAGTGCGCCTGCACGCGGGGACGGTCTTCGGGGTGAATTCTGTCGAACCAGAACGCCGGTTGGGAGATGTCCTCGCCGGGCTGCAAGGAGTACGCACGCTGAATCTCCGGCGAGCTGTCAACGCGGTCCGCCGCCAGATCGAACCGCCAGCCTCCGGCGCGGCTGAGCCGCTGCACCTCGAGCAGAAAAGCCTCGCTTTGCCTCAGCGCATCCTCGGCCATCTTTCTGTCGTGGATGTCCGTGCGCACGCTGTACCACCGGGACGTGCCGTCGTAGTCCTCACAGCGGACGGCCCGAACGTGGAACCACCGATACTCGCCGTCCGCGCGCCGCAGGCGCGGCTCCGTCTCGACCGCCTCGCCCGTCTGCACTGCCTGCTCGCGCGCCACGAGGAGCGCCGGCAGATCGTCGGGATGGACTACATCGCTGATCTGCCACTGCGTTGGATCGGCCACGCACGGACCGTGAAACTCCCGCGCGGCACGGTTGTACAACTCGAGCTCGCCGGCCACATTGTGGATCGCCACCATCGCCGGAATGTTGTCGAGAATCGCGCCGAGCTGCCGCTCGCTGGCTCGCAACCGGTCCTCGGCCCGCTTCCGATCCTCGATGTCGGTGAGCGTATTGCACCACTGCACGATCGATCCGTCCTGCGCGCACACCGGTACGACCTGACCAACGAACCAGCGATACGCGCCATCGGAACGACGGAGCCGGTACTCCGCCCGATAGGGTTCCCCACGCTCGAAGGCCTGCTGCCATTGCTCCGTCACCGTCAAGCAATCGGCTTCGTGGATGAAGCGCGACAAGTCCTGCAGCTCTTCGATGCTGACGCCCAGGTAGTCGAGCAACTGCCGGTTGGCGAAGTCGACGTCTCCAGCCGGAGTGAGCGTGCTCACCAGGACCGGGACACTGTCCAGCAGGAGGCGCAGAGGATCGTCGACCCGCGTTGTGAGCATGTCGTTCCCGAACCCGATGATGCCAGCATCCGCCCTCTTTGCAACCTAAAGGATCTTTCAGACGTTGACCTTTCACCACAGAGCCACAGAGATCACGAAGAACTCTCCGTGCGGCGCACACAGCCCGCATAGTCAGGACCGGCTGCTGTGGAGCGGTGGGCTTTAGCCCTCCGGGCTCTCGCGAAGCACCTCCCCTCTGCCGTCTCGACTTTGACGAAGCACGCGGCTTCGGCACGAGAGTCCCGAGAGCCTCACGCGACTTCGGCGCACTCATCGCGAGTGCCCGGAGGGCTAAAGCCCACCGCTCCACAATTGCACGCAGCGTTGGGTTGGCGGGCACAAGCCCGCGCTGTGCCTCTAGTGGTGAAAGCGTTGAGTGTTCGACAGCACGCGTGTCGATCTCGACACCCGAAATAGCGACGACGCGCGCTAACTCCTTCATTCTTCACGACAGCCCACGTGGCCTCTCCCGTGCTCCATCCCCTGCCATTCGAAAAAGGAGATGTCGCTATGCACTGGTTCACGACGAAGGACGGTACGCGGATCTACTACAAGGACTGGGGGACCGGGCAGCCTGTGGTCTTCAGTCATGGATGGCCACTGAGCTCCGATGCGTGGGAAGACCAGATGTTGTTCCTGGCCTCGCGCGGGTTCCGTTGCATCGCGCACGATCGCCGCGGGCATGGTCGGTCCAGTCAGCCCTGGACCGGCAATGACATGGATACGTATGCGGACGATCTGGCCGGCCTCGTCCAGGCGCTCGATCTGCGAGACGCGATTCACGTCGGGCACTCCACGGGCGGCGGCGAGGTGGCGCGGTACATCGGGCGGCACGGCACGGCGCGCGTGGCGAAGGCCGTGTTGATCGGCGCGATCCCGCCGCTCATGCTGAAGACGCCCGCCAATCCGAACGGCACGCCCATCGAAGCGTTCGATGCGATTCGCAAGAGTGTGCTCACGGATCGCTCGCAGTTCTGGAAGGAGCTCGCCATTCCGTTCTACGGCGCCAACCGCGCCGGCGCGAAGGTGTCGCAGGGGGTCATGGACACGTTCTGGTTGCTGGGCATGCAGGCTGGCTTCAGCTCGGTGTACGACTGCATCAAGGTCTTCTCGGAAACCGACCACACCGAGGATCTGAAGAAGATCGACGTCCCGACGCTGATCATCCATGGCGATGACGATCAGATCGTGCCGATCGCCGCGTCGGCGCTGCTGTCCGCGAAGATCGTCAAGAACGCTACGCTGAAGATCTACGAAGGCGCGAGCCACGGCCTGCCGACCACACTCAAAGACCGCCTCAATGCCGACCTGCTCGAGTTCTGTCGCGCGGGCTCGACCGCGGCGGTGTGAGGATCACCATGACGACATCCGCGCTCGACGAAAACGCTGGTCACAACAGAATCGCCGTTGCTCCCCAGGAGCGCGCCAACACGCGACCGGACGCGCTCCCGGATCTGCTCAACGCGCAGCGCGCGGCCTTTCTGCGGGACGGACCTCCATCGCTCGTCGCGCGCCGGGCCAACCTGCGAAAACTGCGCGCGGCGGTGCTCGCGCGACGGGGAGAGCTGGAAGCGGCGATCGATGCGGACTACGGCCACCGGTCCCGGTACGAGACCGCCATCATGGAGTTGATGGCCCTCACCTGGGGCATCGACTACCTGCATCGGAATCTGCGCCGCTTCCTGCGACGCGAGCCGCGGCACGTTGCGCTCTCCATGCGTTTCGCCCGCGCGTACGTCGAGCATCAACCCCTCGGCGTGATCGGCATCGTCGCGCCGTGGAATTACCCACTGTCGCTGGCGCTGATGCCACTCGCCACCGCCCTCGCCGCAGGCAACCGCGTGATGATCAAGCCCTCGGAGGTCACTCCGGCGACGAGCGCTGTCCTGGCATCGCTCGTCGCCGAGACCTTCTCCGCGGACGAGGTCGCGGTCGTCCTCGGCGACGCTTCCGTCGGCGCTGCCTTCGCGGCCCTGCCCTTCGATCACCTCTTCTTCACTGGCAGTACAACAGTCGGCCGGGCCGTGATGCGCGCCGCCAGCGAGCACCTCGTGCCGCTGACCCTCGAGCTCGGCGGCAAGTCGCCGGTGCTGGTCGATCGCGGCCAGCCGCTCCATCGCGTCGCGGCGGAGATCGCCTACGGCAAGCTCGCCAATGCCGGCCAGACGTGCACCGCACCGGATTACGCGCTCTTACACGAGCATGACGTCGACGGGTTCGTCGAGGCCTGGGGCAACGCGGTGGCGGCGCTCTATCCGGAAGGGCCGGCCAGCGACGACTACAGCTCGATTGTGAATCCACGACATTACGACCGCCTGCGCGGCCTGCTCGACGACGCGCAGGCGAAGGGTGCGCGGGTCGTCGAGACCGGACCGTCACCCGAACGCGCAAAGAGCCGCGCACACACCTTGCCGCCGGCGCTGGTCTTCAATGTCCATGACGACATGCGCATCATGCAGGAGGAAATCTTCGGGCCGGTGCTGCCCATCGTGACCTATCGCGACCTGGACGAGGCCATCGCCTTCGTGAACGCCCGCCCGCGACCGCTCGCGCTCTATTACTTCGGCTCCTCCGCGACGAATCGCACACAGGTGTTGACGCGAACGACCTCGGGGGGTGTGACCATCAACGGAACGCTTCTTCATTACATCCAGGATGATCTGCCGTTTGGCGGCGTCGGGCCGAGTGGCTTCGGCGCCTATCACGGCCTCGAGGGATTCCGCGCGTTCAGTCACCAGAAGGCAGTGTTCGAACAGGGCCGTTGGAACGCCAGCGTGTCGCTGCGCCCGCCCTTCGGCTGGCTCACCGACCGAATCCTGTCCTGGATGTTCCGGTAACCGCGGGAGAACGTCATGCTCAAGAAGGCATCGCTGCTCATCCCCTTGTTGCTCATCGGTTGCTTTCCGTATGTCTACTACGAGCAGGACCGCGTCCTGGTCGAGGGAATCGATCTCGATGCGACCTTGGAGATCGCGCGGATCGAGCTCGAGGAAGGTGGCTTTGACGCCACGCTCACCATCTGGGCGATCCGGGACCAGATCATCAGTGAAGCCCAGGCCCGAACCATCGCCGCGATCTATTTCGATTCCATCGGCAAAGTGGCCGCAGAGAAAGACCGAGGGACCGCGGACTTCGGCGTCTGGCATTTCGCCTGGGCGATCTCCAACTACTACAGGAACGGCAATGACGGCGTTCGCAGAGAGCTCGAAGCTGCTTACCGGGACGCGCAGAAGAGGCCGCAAAGTCTCAAGAACTTCAAGGACATCGCCGCCGAGCATGTGAGCGGCGACAAGATCTACATGGGCGACATTCACGGAGCGGCCCGCTCCTACGCCCGCTCCCACCTTGTGGCGCCCGGCAATGAGCACTATCTCCAGTCGTTGGATGAGTACAGGAAGAACCGCGCGCGGACACAATGACGGATCCGCGCCGCCTTCGGCGGCGAAAGCGGAGCGCCGGCGTCCCGCCGGCTGGCCGGGGGGCGTCCTCGCCCCGGGCGGGGGATCGCTCCTTGCGCGAAGGACGTTCACGACGTCCGGCACCACCCTGACTGTGCGCGCACCAGCCAGCGGCAGGCTCGCACCGCCCGGCTACTACATGCTCTTCATCCTCAACGCGGCGGGAGAACCGTCGGTAGCGAGGTTCCTCCAGTTGCGGTGAGCCGGGGGAAGGTACAGAGTTTCAGAGCTACAAAGTGTCCCGTGGAACCAAACCTTCACCAAATCGTCAGGCGTCTCTCCGAAGGGAACCGCATCGTCATCTCTAAGGAGATACGAAATGCGCAACGCAACCCCGACCCTCTTGGCGCTGTTGTTCCTCTTCGCGGTGACGGCACCGGCATCCGCACAGGACTGCCCGGCGTCCGTTCTCGGCTCGCCCGACAAGAAGAGCACGCTGTATGTCTACTTCCCCACCGCAACCGACAACAGCTTTCCCGAGTATGGCGTCCCGCCCCAATCGACCTCGCCCGTGAGTCCGTTCGACATGAACCAGCACGATTCGAACATCACGACCAGCGCCGTGCGCTCCCAGACTCTGAAGAAAATCCGCAACGGGTACTGCGAGTTCGACGTGGCGGTGAAGTCTTCCCTCGCGGCGCCGGCGCCGGCCGAGGACCGCTGGCAGGTCGTGGCCATCGGCTCCGACCTCTCCGGTGACATCGGCCTCATCGGCAAAGCGCAGGACGTCGACACGGGCGACTCCGTCGCTCAGGACTTCTGCCGGGTTTGGGTCAGCGAGCTGCAAGGCTGGGTGACGTCGGAATTGACCGGCGCCAACTCGACGGCCGAACGCTGGGCCACGGGCATCGCCAACATCGCCATGCATGAGACCTCGCACAATTACGGCTCTACACACAGCGACGCCATCCCGGTGAGCGGCGAGGACGTCCCCGAGAACCATTTCATTGCCGACCCCGCCCTCGGCGCGACCCCCGCCACCATCGTCGACCGCCTCAATCATCACAGCGACACGTCCTACGAGAAGCTGGGCCACGACCTCGGCCTGACCATCCAGACCCTTCACAACTGGGACTTCGTCAATCCCAATGCGCAGGACGCGGACGCGATGACCATTCGCGTACTCAGTAAGGCCGGCGCCCTCACCATTGGCTGGTTCTATGGCGGGACGCTCAGCCCGTGGACGGATCCCACTGTCACCAAGCAGAACTTCCAGCTCACATTTCAGAGCAGCGCATACAACGTCTTCGACGTGAAGTTCGCGGCAGCGAAGTCGTGGAGCGGCGGCGCGAACGGCGTCGTGCCCGGCGGCGAGCTGTTCCACCTCGGCGCGACGTTCCTCGAGGACGAGGACGTCATCGTCTTCGAGACGACACTGCACGACGGCAACTCGAATCTCCCGCTCCGTCCGCGCCTGTTCGGCTATGACGCCGGCACGGCCAACGACGGCACGTTCAACGCGAACTTCTTCAACACCGGCGCGGCCGAGCTCGTGCTCTCCGACGTGCAGGTGCTCAACCTCCCCCGGATGGTCGACATCGAAGAGATGGTCACCGGCGGCGCGTTGCGTGGCATCGGCGGCATGGCCGTCACGCCGTTCGCACGCCAGCCGCTCGATCCGCGCGACGTCCTGGCCGACCGTCTGGCCGGACCGGAGCGCGTGGGACGCGCGCAGTCGTTCACCATGCCCCTGGCCCGGCTCACGGACCGCCGCCATCTCGACCGCACCTACCGCGCCGGCGAGTGCAAAGGCTCGGGCTTCGGCGGCAACCCCGAGGTGAACGACTGCCCGAACGCGGGCGATGCGCTCAGCCTCTTTCCGGCCACGTACATCTACGTCATGGCCACGGTGACCGATCCGGACGCGCACTATTGGGACAAGCAACTGCGCCGCTACGTGAACGGCCCACTCTCCACCCGGTTCTTCTTCCAAGTCGCGGGCGAAGTTCCTGACGCGAACGGCAACGGGATCGACGACCTGCTCGACATCCGCCGCCGCACTTCACGCGACGACAACGACAACGGCATCCCCGACGAGGCGGAGTTCCGCCGCGCCAACAGGGTGTGGACCAGCGCCCTGTCCGAAGTCTTCCGCGCCTGGCCGCTGGCCGGCTCGGCAGGCGCCATGCGCTGATCGAACCAAAGAACGAAGGTCTGACCCCGAACCGGGTCAGGCCTTCGTTGCTGCGGGGAAGTCCGGCCTCGATGAGCGGGGTCGCGTCGATCGTGAGCTGCAAGAGGCGAACGAAGCGAAAAGGATTTCTTCCTCGCGACCGTTTCCCCCGAGTTGCGGACGCCGATGCCGCCGATCCTCGGCTGGCTGCAATTGCTCGATTCCGCAGCTCGATCCCGCGACGCATGCCGAAGGGCTGAACGCAGCCGAAGTACGGCACGCCGGATGAAATCGAGCTCCCCCGAAACTGGATCGTAGGAAAACCTGCCGTTGACCGATGTGCGCGAGATGCCGCATCATGCACCCCGCTCGTCCCGCACCCACCAAAAATGACCCCTGTTGCGCGCGCTCCTCTCCGCGTGCCGTTGAACGATGGCGACGATATCGTCGCCGGATCACTTCGGCAGTACCCGACCATTCATGACTGCGCCGTTCCTGGCGCGGTCGACGAGCGTCCGCTCGCGCGACGACGCGTTCCCGGGCGTACGCCACGATCGTCATCGATCCGTACCTCACGGGCGCGATCCACAGGGCGGCCAACGCGTTCTTCTCGTCCATCGGCGAGCTCCTTGCCGTCTGCGTTGGCCTTCTTGCGGACGGAAGACCTCGCGCCCGAGCTGTCCCGCGCGGCCGCCGGCTGCCGCCTTGCGACCGTTCTGGCCATACCTCAACCGGTCGTCACCATCGGGGGAGCTCGCGTAGCGAGCTCCCAGCTTGTCGAGTAAAGGACATCCAGAATGAAACGTGCCCTCATCGCTCTGATTCTCGCGTTGTTGATTCTCCCCGATACCACCGGCGCAGCGCCACGGCAGAAACAGCCCCCGAAGCCGAAAGCCGTGCCGGAAACGATCGACCGTGACGTGAACGCGGACGCGGACAAAAACCGTCCGAAGCCGGCTGCGAACGTCACCAAGGAAAAGAAGTCGTCTGAAGACGGCAAGGCCGTGAGGCCTGGCGGACCGGTTCCGGCCCTGCGGCCGCTCGAACTGCAGTTGAAGCGCGGCGCGAGCAAGCGGTTCGACCTGCGCGCGCTTCCAGCGCGGCGGCCTGTGCCGAGGGAAAAACCGGAGCGCGACGGACCGGAGCCCCACCCGGTCGAGCTCGAAACCAACAACAGCGAGGCGCCGCCGGCGAACATCCCCGTGGTGCCGCCGACCCCGAATCCGCCGGCCCCGTCGCCCAATATCGTGTTCGAAGGTCTCGACCGCGAGTTCTGGGGAGCGGGAAGTCCGCCCGACACCACGGGCGACGTCGGACCGCAGTACTTCATCCAGGCCGTCAACACCTCGGTCGGCATCTATGACAAGGCCGGCAATCAGCAGGCGGCGTTCACGTTCGACACGCTGATGAGCCAGGGTGCCTTCGGCAACCTGTGCGACACGGACAACTTCGGCGACCCGATCGTCTTGTACGACTCCTTCGAAGACCGCTGGGTCCTGACCGACTTCGCGTTCCAGACCGACGGCGGCGGCAACCCGATCGCCCCCGCTTATCAGTGCTTCGCCGCTTCGATGTCCGGCGACCCACTCACCGGCGGCTGGAACTTCTATTCGATCCAGCTCACCGACGGTCTCCACGACTACGAGAAGCTCGCCGTCTGGCCGGACGGGCTCTACATGTCGGCGAACATGTTCGGCTTCGGTCCCGGCGGGGCATTCCAGACCGCCCGAGCCTGGGCCATCAACAAGATGCAGATGTACGCGGGGAGCCCGACCGTGCAGGTCGTGGCCTTCAACATCCCCGGCGGCGATTTCACGGTGCTTCCGAGTAATGCGCGCCTGCAGACCGGCACGCCGCCGCCGGGACGCCCGAATCTCTTCATCTCCTCCTGGCTCTTCACGAACGCGCTCACCGTCTACAAGTTCCACGTCGACTGGAACAGCGTTGCGTTGTCGACGTTCACCGGACCGGACACTCCCATCGCTGCGACGAGCTGGCCGAACGCCGCCGTGGCGAATGCGCCGCAGCCCGGCACCGCCAATCTGCTCGACGCGCTCCAGATTCGCGCGATGATGCAGAACCAATACACGAACCTCGGCGGCACGGAGTCGTTGTGGCTTCCGCACACCGTGCGGCGCGCAAACACCACGGGATTCGCCGCGCCACGCTGGTACCAGGTCGACGTCACCGGCGGCACCGTGAACCCCGCCATCCCCCAGGCAGCGACCTGGGATCCCGACGCCGCGAACGTGATGCACCGGTACATGCCCAGCCTCGCGGTCGACCGCGCCGGGAACATGGCCCTGGGCTACAGCATCTCCAACGCCACGACGATGTTCCCGTCGATCGCCTACGCGGGCCGTCTGGCCGGCGATCCGGTCAACACCTTCAGCCAGACCGAAACGATGATGTTCACCGGGACGGCGTCACAGACGACCAGCTCGCGCTGGGGCGACTACAGCACGATGACGCTCGATCCCGACGGCTGTACGTTCTGGTACACGAACGAATATGCGAACCCCGCTGACCAGACGGCTGCGAAACGCTGGAAAACGAAGATCGGCTCATTCGCCTATCCCTCGTGTACTCCGGTAGGAGCAGGCGGCACGGTCACCGGAACCGTGACGGTCACGCCCGGCGGAACGCCGATCAGCGGCGCAACGGTCACTTTCGGCGCGCGCACTACGACCACGGACGGCTCGGGCGTCTACTCGTTCCTGAACATTCCGGCCGGTACGTATCCGACCATCAGCGCCACCAAGCCCGGCTACAGCACCGCGAGCGCAACGAGCATCGTCGTCACCGACGGTGGAACGACGATCCAGGACTTCGCCCTGACCCTCGCGCCGACGAGCGCGTGCCTCACCGACACCACGCAGGCCGACTTCCTGACCGGCCTTGGCACCAGCGTCGACCTGAACACGCTCCCCGGCGATGTGACGCTGGTGAATATCGCCGTCGACCAGCAGAACACGGCCGGCACGACGACGGGCACGGGCTTCGGCACTCCAGCCTGGACTGGTCAGACCTTCATTCCCTCGGTGACCGGCCAGCTCCTCAGAGTCGAGTCCACGATCTTCTGCAACGGTTGCGGAGCAACGCCTCCCGACCTCACGCTTTCCGTTCGCGCCACGGCTGCAGGTCTGCCCACCGGCGCGGACCTCGCTACCGTGACCATCCCCGGCGCGAACTACGGCAGCGGCGCGTCCGTGGTCTTCATGGCCACCTTCGCCACGCCGGCCACTCTCACCGGCGGCACGCAGTACGCTCTGGTGATGCGTCCGGTGGCGGTCCCCGCCGGCACCGGCTATTTCTGGATTCGTTCCTCCCCGAGCACCTATGCGAACGGCCAGCGCGTTCTTTCCGCGAACAGCGGCGGAACGTGGACCGCGGATGCGACCCGAGACTACAACTTCAAAGCCGTCATGGCGGGTCCCTACAACCCGGCGAGCGGCAACCTCGTCTCCGGCACGAAGGACAGCAACCCGGCCGCCGGACTCACTGCCATCTGGTCGAGCCTCTCGTGGAACGGCACGACGCCGGCGAACACGACTCTGCAGTTCCAGGTCGCCGGCTCGAACAACCCGAACGGTCCCTTCAACTTCGTCGGTCCCGACGGAACCGCGGGGACGTTCTACACGACCTCGCCCGGCACGCTCGGCCCGCTCTACAACCTGCGCTACGCGAAGTACAAAGCGTATCTGGCGACGACCGACAACACGGCGACGCCGGTGCTGAGCGACGTCACGCTCTGCCTCAACAACATCGACTGCAGCAGCGTCAACGCGACGATCACGCCGGGAGCGGCCACCGTCTGCGACAACTCGACCGGCAACACCGCGTCGGGCCCGGCGGGGATGACGACCTATAGCTGGTCGATCACCAACGGCTCGATCACGAGCGCCACGAACATTCAGTCGATCACGTACACCGCCGGCGCATCGGGCAACGTGCAGCTCACGCTGAGCGTCGTTGCGCCGAGCGGTTGCATGGATACGGACAACACGAACGTCCCGATCATCATGACGCCGCCGCAGCCGACGATCACTCCGGGCGGACCGACGACGTTCTGCGCCGGCGGCAGCGTCACGCTCACCTCGAGCAGCGCGTCCGGCAATCAGTGGGCCCTCAACGGCAATCCGATCGGCGGCGAGACGGGCCAGCAGCTCATCGTGACCGCGTCGGGCGACTACACCGTCACCACGACGGACGGTAACTGCAGCAGTCCGGCCTCGGCCATCACGACGGTCACGGTCAATCCGCTGCCGGCGACGCCGACGATCACTCCGGGCGGACCGACGACATTCTGCACCGGCGGTAGCGTGACGCTCACCTCGAGCAGCGCGACCGGCAATCAGTGGTCCCTCGACGGCAACCCGATCGGCGGCGCGACCAACAACACCTACGTCGCCACCGCGTCCGGCGACTACACCGTCATCGTCACGGCGGGTGGCTGTTCCAGCTTGGCTTCGGCAGCGACGACCGTCACGGTGAACCCGATCCCGGCGACTCCGACGATCACTCCGGGCGGACCGACGACGTTCTGCGCGGGCGGCAGCGTGACGCTCACTTCGAGCAACGCGACCGGCAATCAGTGGTCCCTCAACGGCAATCCGATCGGCGGTGCGACGAACCAGACTTACGTCGCAACAGTCGCGGGTGACTACACCGTCGTCGTGACGACCAGCGGCTGCGCGAGCGCGCCGTCGGCGGTCACGACCGTCACGATCAATCCGATCCCTGACCCGACCATCACCGCGCCGGGCAGCGTCGTCACCGGCTCGACCGGCAACAACGCTTCCGTCCCGAACGCGGGCGGGGGCGCGACGTACAACTGGTCGATCAGCGGCGGCACGATCACCGCGGGCACGGGCACCGCGAACATCACCTTCACTGCAGGCGCCGCCGGCACTCTGACGCTCGACGTCACCGTGACGGCGTCGGGTTGCTCGGATAGCGACTCCGCGAACGTCACCGTCACCGCGGCGCCGTCGTCGGTCACCGTCACCTCGGTGAATCCTGCCAACGGTCCGTCGCTCGGCGGCACGGATGTGACGATCGGCGGTACGGGCTTCAACGCCGGGCCCACCGTGACCTTCGGCGGTTCGGCCGCAACGAACGTCGTGCGCGTCAACTCCACCACCATCACCGCGACCACCCCGGCTCACGCGGCGGGTGCGGTGGACGTCGTGGTCACGAACACGGACACCACGTCGGGCACGCTGACGAACGGCTTCACGTACACGGCGGTGAACTTCGATCCGAACGGCGACGACACGGTCGATCCGTCGGACATCTTCTACCTGATCAACTACCTCTTCCTCGGCGGCCCGGCTCCGGCCGGTACGTCGGGCCCGGTGCTCTCGGGTGACGCGAACGGCGACGGTGTCGTCGATCCGTCGGACATCTTCTACGTAGTCTTCTATCTCTTCACCGACGGTCCCGCGCCGCACGTTGCCACTCCGGGCCGCGTGACGACGTCGGCCATCGGCCAACCGGTCGCGGGTCAGCTCTCCCTCGGCCGCGCCACACTGCGCAACGGACGCTGGGTCGTGCCCGTCATCGCCACTCTCGATCGCGGCTCGGCCGTGCCGCAGGCGATGTCGATGCGCGTGCGCTTCGAGGGCAACGCGAATGACGTGACCATCCGTCGCGCGGGCGCGCTCGCACCGGTGTTCGAAGTGAGCCGCGGCGCCGAGGACTCGATGTCGTATCTGGTCGCGTTCGGCGAGTCGCTGTCTCTCGACGCATCGCGCTCGGCAGTGGTCGCGGAAATCGAGCTCAGTGCGACGGGTCCGGTGCGCCTCGCATTCGATCCGGCGGTGACGATGCTCGTCGACAGCACCGGCTCGCGTACGGCCACCGTCCGCAACGGCGCGCTGCGTACGAGCGGTACGGTCATCGAACGCCGGGCAGTCGAGCCTGGCACGCCGCGCAGCAACCAGTAACGTGGAAAGAGGAAGCAGATGAAGATGATTCGCAACGTTCTTCTCTCGGTGGCCGTGAGCGCCCTGTGCGCCACGGCTGCCCTGGCCCAGATCCCCCCCGACGTGGTGACGGTCGGCACCGTGAGCTCCAGCTCGAGCGTGGTCAACGTGCCGGTCTACATCCGCGACACCGCGGGCACGCCGCTGGGCATCGACCAGCCGGCAGGCTCGCGCATCCAGTCGTACAGCCTGCAGGTGCTGTATTCGTCGCCGGCCGTGCAGTCGATCACGTTCACGCGTGGCGGCATCACGGCGCCGCTCACGCCCACGTTCGAGAGCAGCCCGGCCGTGCCGGGCACCTCGATCGCGCTGCTCGACACGTTCGACGAGACCACGAACCTGATCCCGTTCACGTCGAACGCGGCGTTGCCGGGCAATCAGGTCGCAACGCTGAACGTGACCATCGCCCCCGGAACACCGGTCGGAACCGTGATCGCGTTCACCCTCGATCCAACGCTCACTCAGTTGACCGACGAAGGCGGTACGCCGGGCACGGTCGAGACCGTGGGGAACGGACGCTTGGCGCTCGTCGCCGGCTCGATCACCGTCACCGCCCCGGCCATTGCGCCGGCCGTGCCGACACTATCGACGTGGGCGATGGCCCTCATGGCTCTCATGATCGTCGTGGTGGCCGTGCGTCTGCGCATGTCCTGAGAAACTTTCAATGACCCCTGGCAGATCGCCGCGACGAGAGTCGCGGCGATCTTTTTTTTGCCTGGTCCCTCTGCGGCGAAAGCGAGGGGGGTACCGCGTCAGCGGTATATAGAGCCTAGCCGGGGGTCGCGAGCGAAGCGAAGCTACCCCCGGACTGATCGTCGCTTCTGAACGCACCGCGTCAGCGGTGCGGTGAACGACTCGCAAGTTTTCCCGCACCGCTGACGCGGTGCAATGAATGAGACGCTGTCTACCGGGGGTAGCTTCGCTTCGCTCGCGACCCCCGGCTACGCTCTTGTACCGCTACGCGGTACGAAACGTTCGATGACCACTGTTGGAGCGGTGGGCTTTAGCCCTCCGGGCGCTCGCGATGCGTGTGCCGAAGCCGAGTGACTCTCTCGCGACACTCGCGCCGAATGAGCCGCGCGCAGCGTCGAAGCCGAGAAGGCAGAGGGGAAGTGCCTCGCGAGAGCCCGGAGGGCTGAAGCCCACCGCTCCACATCGCCCCTTCCGCTGACGCACCCCCGGCCGCTCAAAATGTCCAAACTCGAGGTACCGCTACGCGGTACCTCCGGTGGACTAAGGTCCACCGCAAGGGCGGGCTGAAGCCGCGGACGCGGCGGCGCGCCTCAGGCGATGTTGGCACGGAGTGATCCTCGTCACGACCCCCGCCGGGCCGCAACCGATACAGTCCAGCAGTTCTGCGTCGATCAGGAGAAGGAGCGCTCACATGCTGGAAAGCATCGGACCGTACAAGGTCATCTCGCAACTCGGACGAGGTGGGATGGGGGTCGTCTACAAGGGACGGGACGAATCGCTCAACCGCTTCGTCGCCATCAAGGTTCTCACCGAGAACCTCAGCGAGGATCCGACCTTCCTGCAGCGATTCGTTCGTGAGGCGCAGGCCGCCGCTTCGTTGTCCCATCCGAACGTCGTGCAGATCTACTTCACCGGACAGGACGATGCGGGGCATCCGTATTTCGTCATGGAGTTTGTCTCCGGGCAGTCGCTCGACCACGTTCTTCGCAGCGAGGGACGGATCGACGACCCGCGCGCGTCACAACTGATGCTGCAGGCCGCGCACGGTCTGGCAGCCGCGCACGACCTCGGCATCATCCACCGCGACATCAAGCCCGCGAACCTCATCCTCGACGACCGCGGCATGCTGAAGATCGCCGACTTCGGCCTCGCTCTCCCGGCCGGCGCGGAAAAGGCTCTCACGGCGACCGGCATGTTCATGGGCACCCCGGGCTATCTCTCCCCCGAGCAGTGCTCCGGCGAGAAGGCCGACAACCGCACCGACATCTACGCCCTCGGCGTCACCTACTACATGTTGCTGACCGGGACGCCGCCGTTCCGAGGCGAGAGCCCCCTCGCTTTGATGAAGCAGATCTTCGACGGCAATCCCCCTGACGTCACCACGATCAACCCGAACATCGATCCGGAGTCGCGCCGCATCCTGGCGAAGATGATCGCCAAGGACCGCGAGCAGCGGTATCAAAACTGCCATGAGCTGGTCGCCGATCTCGAGAACCTCCTCGCCTCGATGGGAGTTCGCAGCATGACCGCGGGCCTCGGGACGCGCACGCCGGCGGCGCCCGCGGCGGTGGTGGCGGCGGTGGCGGCGCAGACGACGGTCGTTGGCCGCGAAAACACGCGGCCCACCCTCCCTCCCACGGCGGAAGTGACCATGCCGGAGATGCGCATGACAGCGGCACCGACCAGTCCAGCGTTTCAGCCAGCGTTCCAACCGGAGTTCCAACCGGCGACCTCGCCTGCGTTCCAGCCAGCCATCCCGCCACCCCCGATGAAGCGGGGCTTGTCGACGCCCACCCTTCTCGTCGCCGCTTCGCTCGTGCTACTCCTGCTCGCCGGAGGCGCAGTCGGTGCAGTGGTGTACGGAAAGAGACTCCTCCGAAGCGTCAGCGCCGAAACTCAGGTAGCCGCGGCGAAGCCGCTCACTGCTGCTCCCGCGTCGACGGTTCCCGGATCGAATCCCCCTGAGGGCGTCCTGTTGTCGGGGGCCCTCGCGGTACCGCAGCGGGCAGACCAGAGTGCGCCCCAATCGCTTTCGGAGACCGATCCCGCGCCGGCCACAACACAGGCGGAACAATCGACTGCACGACCGGCTGCACCCGCGACGCGTCAGCCGGGACAGACCTCCGCGACGCAGCGACAGGCATCCATTCCGGTCGTCGCGCCGGCGCGCGAGGCGAAGCGCCGCGGTGCCGCGGGAGTGGCCGTCGCTGCGATCGGCGATCCGGTCGTCCTGGGAGCGGTGTCGAGCGTGCTGCGCTCGGAGGCCGAGTCGGCGGGTCTGGAGGTGATCGACGCTCACGCCCTTCCGTCGACGGAGGACATGCTTCAGCGTCGTGTGGCCGTGCGCGATCTCGTCGATCAACTCCGCGACGACGGGTACGCCGTCCTCATGCTGGCGCGCGTCGAGCCCACCGGCCAGCGCGAGCTGTCCTACTACGGCCGCCGCGACACCTCGTATCAGGCGCGCGTCACGGTGACCGCATACGACCTCGCCACCGGCCGCCCCTTCGGGACTCCACAGAGCGGCTCGATGAGCTACACCTCGATCAACGTGGACAGCGAGTCGGAGGACGTCGTGACCCCGCTGGCGCGAGCTGCCGCGAGAGCGATTCGCGATCGCTGATCGATCTTGTGGTTGTACAACGCGCCGATTCCTCAAAGCACCGAGGGCGTCGAAGCGGACGAGGCGTTTGGCGGGGCCGACGGGGCTCGAACCCGCGACCTCCGGCGTGACAGGCCGGGAGGTCGAAGCGGACTCAGGCGTCGAAAGCGCGAGCAATCTGCTCGATGCGGCGAGGTCGCTCGGTGATCCCGGCGAGCGCCAGTTCCAGTCGAGCGATGCGTCGAGTTGCCGTGCCGCGCCGGTACCCGGTCAGAAGCGGCGCGCAAATGTTTACCTGCCGATGCCATTGTGAGCCGATACACAGGAGCTATGATCGGCGTACAGCAGAGGAGGAAGGTTCATGTGGCGAGCGGCACGCATCGTTAGCGGTGTCGTGGCGGTCATCCTCGTCGTGGGGTGCGGAGCGGGAGGGCCGTCGGAGGCGGAGCTTCAGCGTTCACTTGTGGCGCAGCTATCGCGCGCCTGGGAGGTCGAGTCGTTCGATGTGGAAGGGTCCGAGAATGTCGGCGTGTCCGGCGCGCCGATCGTGAAGGCACAATTCGGTGCGCAGCTGCATGCGCTCGAGAACACGTACATGGTGCATCAGATGGAGGGGGATGTTGCTCTGATCAAGCCGGTTTTGTCGAAGGGCGAGCGCCGATCGCTCTATGGAACCGCGACCTCTGTCAGGTACGCAAATGGCTGGCAGACGATGTTTTCATTCGAGAGCAATGCGCGCCCGCATGCTGGAAAAGCACGTTCGGAATTAGGGAAGCGGACGGTCGTGATGGGCACCGGGGAGGAGCGGCGCTATCGCGCGGAGCTCGAGGAACAGCGACGGCGGGAGGTCGAGGCCAACCGTCGCGCGATTCTCGCAGTCATTGCGGCCGATCGCGTTCTGGAATGCGAGCAGGTCACTACGGAAATGAAGGCTTATCCGTGTCGCTTCAAATTCGCTTCGGTCGACGAGAAGACAGGCGCTGTCGTCGCTTCGAATCGCTGGTTCAGTTTGAAGACGGGCGTGTTGAAGCCGCAGAACAGCGTCCGGGGCACAATCGAGGAAGACGCTCTTCATCTCACGGAGCAGATCAAGCGTTCCGAAACCGGGAAGAGTTTCATCATGCATTACACCCTGCGTCTCTCCAAAGCGCATGATCAGCTCCTCGGCGAGTTCACCGCTCCCGGCGGAAAAGGGTCGATGCGTTGCAAGCTGTAGTTGGGAGTGTTTGGAGTCCGGCTTCCTTCTTTGCCTCCGGACGCCAACGCGAGCTGGAGAAAGGATCTGTTACTACCGCGGTGTATTCATATCCTGGAATCAACACTCACGGCCGATTGCCGAAAGCAATGGCCTGACCCCACCATCTGCACGGATGCTCGCCGGATCGCATGCGATCGCTGGTCCAGGTTTGCCGCGCCGAAGTTCCGTCGCCTTGTCGAACTGCTCAGGCGGTGGCCATCGAGAACGCGGGCCGCTCCCTTGTGAGGAGCGGCCTGCTCGTGACGTGAGATCAGTACTTGACGCTGCAGCCGTACGGCTGGCTCGCCGGCACGCTGACCGGCTTGCCCGCCATCGCTTCCTGGAGCGCGAGGTCGACGTGGGGCCGCGCACCTTGGAGATCTGCCGCGCGCGAGGTCGGCTTGTCGTCGATCCCTCCCATGTACAGCAGCGTTCCCTGCGGATTGATGACGAACATGTGAGGAGTGGTGCGGGCGTCATACGTGCGGCCGACCGTGCCCGACTCATCGACGAGGACTGCATGCGGCGCCGCCCCCTTCTCTTTCGTAAGGGCGTTCGCCTTGTCGTTCGGAAAGTGCCCCTGGTTGCCAGGCGCGGACGAAACGATCGAGAGCCAGACCACCCCTTGGTCTGCGTACTCTTTCTGCAGGGCCTGCATCACCTTGTTGTCGTAATGCTTCCGGACGTACGGGCAGTCGTGGTTCACCCACTCGAGCACCACCCACTTTCCGCGATACTGGCTCAGAGAGTGCGCCTTTCCGTAGGTGTCGACTGCCTTGAACTCCGGCGCCGCCTTCCCGATCGCAGGGGCCACATACGATGACGGACGCACGTACTCCTCGTCGAGTTGGCAGCCTCCAGCCGCGAGCAACGCGAGCGTGAGCAACGATGGAACGGTCAGCATTCGTTTCATTCGAACCTCCTGATCTTTGCCGCGAGCGGCGTGGTCACTTCACTTCCGAGAACGCATTCATGAGAATTCCGGGACTCAGGATCTCCGGCAGCAGGCGGGGCTGCGCGGCAGGATCGGCTTCGTAGAGAACGTAGAGAGGAACTCCGTTGCGACCGAAGGCGGCCAGGGCGCGGGTGATCGCCGGATCGTTGTTCGTCCAGTCGGCCTTCAGCATCGCGATGTTCCGCGCTTTCACGAGCTGGTGAACCTCGTTTGAGCTGAACGCGATGCGCTCGTTGACCTTGCACGTCAGGCACCACGCCGCCGTGAAGTCGATGAAGACGGGACGTCCTGCTGCCCTGTACCCGGCAACTCTCTCTTCCGAGTAAGTCTCCCAGGCGATCCCCTCGGCAGGTCCGGGCGATGTGGCTGCGGTTGCCGTCGGAGCACTCGTTGCGGCGAGGACGAGCCCGGCCGCGATGAATCCGGCAGCGGCCGTCCGCGCGGTCCATTTCGTGCGCTCCGTGGCCGACAACGTCACCCACTGTCCCCAGATCCAGAGCCCGAGTGCGAGCAGTGTGAGTCCGAGGAGCAGACGCAGCACACCGTCGATTCCGGTCTGATGGCCAAACACCCAGGCGAGCCAGGCGACGGTGGCGAAGAGCGGGAACGCCGTCACCTGGCGGAAGCGGACCATCCATTGGCCGGGCCTCGGGAGGAAACGGAGCAACGCCGGCCAGGCGGAAAGCGCGACGTACGGAGCAGCCATGCCTGCGCCGAGAGCGGTGAAGATGAGCATCGAAGTGCCCGCGCTCTGGGTCATCGCATATCCGAGCGCGGCTCCCATGAACGGCGCCGTGCACGGAGCCGCGACGACCGTCGCAAGAACCCCGTTCAGGAAGCTCGCGCGGTGACCGTTGCTGCCCCCTCCGTCGATGCGTGTGAGCGAAGTGCCAATCTCGACCACGCCTGCGAGACTGAGGCCCAGTCCGAAGAGAAGGAAGGCCATCGCCGCCACGAAACCGGGCGATTGCAACTGGAAGCCCCAGCCGATCTCTTCGCCGGCTGCCCGCAGAGCCAGCAGCAGCGCGGCGAGAGCCCAGAAGGCAACCAACACGCCCGACGCGAACGTGAGGCCATGGGCACGCACGCGGTGCGGATCGTCGCCGGCCGACTGCACGAAGCCAAGGATCTTGAGCGAGACGACCGGAAAGACGCACGGCATTAGATTCAGGATGACGCCGCCGGCGAACGCGAGTGCGAGCGCGGCGAGCAACGTCGGGGGCACTCCTGTCGTTGCAGCAGTGACCGCCGAAGCGGCCGGGGTTGAGGCGGAGAAGGGAACGTCGAACTCGAACGCGGCGGGTACGCCTGTGCGGAGGCCATTCGCGGCAAGCAGAACCCCGTTGATCCTCTCCGGCGTGCCTGTGAGGTATGGGGAGCGTACGAGCCTCATCGTGACGACCCCGCCATCGGCGCTCGTGGTCTGCGGTGCGCTGTACTCGATCAGCGGACCGCTGGCGGCGAAGAACTGCACGTCGCCATCGCCGTCGCCAAGCGCTGCGCCCTGCGGCGGGACGATGCGGAGAACGAACTGCCCGTCATCCTCACTCGCGGTGATGTTCCAGTCATCCGCCGAGACCGGAAGCTTCGCTCTCGTGATCGCGAATGCCGACGCGGCGGGCTCCGCGGGAACCACGGGGCCTTCGCCGATCGGGACATCGAGAGCGAGGATGACTTCCTCCGGAATGCAGATCTTCTCGCACACCATCCAGTCGACGTCCGCGGTGACGCGCGCGGTCGTCCCTGGTTTCGCATCGCTCGCGGCTTTGAACGGGATGAGCAGCATCACCTCGCCCTCGTAGCCGTACGTGGTGAGAGGAGCCAGGCTGATCTTCCGCGGATATGGCCACTGGATGTCGCCGGCGGTGAATCCGGGTGGAAGGTTCCATCTGATGCGTGTCGGCTCTCCTGAGTCGCCAGGATGTTTCCAGTACGTGTGCCAGCCTTCATTCATTCGCAACCGGAGCGCGACGTCGAAGGATTCGCCGGGGGCGACGGATGATTTTTCGAGCAGCAACTCCGCCCTCACGTGGGGCGTCGAGACGACCTCGCCATGAACCGCGCAGGCGACGAATGACACCACGACGAGGACTGCTGCGACTGCTACCGCCCTCAGGCCGCGCGGTGCCGGACGGATCTGCAGGTCGGGGAATCGCCCGGGTGTCTTCACTGGAGACCGTTATACGGGAGAACGCCGATCAAATATGCGCGGAGAGGAGTGCGCCTGTCTCGTTACGGTGAACTTGCCACCAGGTACAGCTTCCCGGAAGTCGGTGTCGAGTGGGTTGGGTTGTCAGTTGTCAGTTCGGGGTGATCCATCCGTGGCGCGACTGGGTGCAGACAACCGATCACCGACAACTGACAACCCGACCACTGGACACCCCTGTCCGGGGGGCTGAACTACGCTCAGCTCCGGCTATCGACCGTACCCGTCGCCACCGATGCAGACGTGGACACTGACCGTGCCCGCCAACGGCCGGTCGACGTTCGCGGTGGCGTCACGATAGGTCAGCAGCCGTTGGCCGCCGGGCCCGATGTCCGTGGTCATCACGAGCTGCCGCCCATACGTGTACGGCCCGCTGACGACGGTCTGATCGGCCGTGGGAAAGAAGCTGTAGGTCTGAGGATAGGCCGCGGTCGCCGAGATCACATACGGCAGTGGCATGTTGAGGATTCTCGAGTTGGCGACGCACCCGATGGGAAGGAGTCCATTCCCGAATGGCGGGTTCTCCGGACGGCCGTTGGATGGGTTCGGAATGAACACGGTCGGGTCTTTCCCGCGGAGGCAAAGACCCAGCGTGCCGTTGCTGCCACCCTGCGACCGGATGCGCGGGTCGTAGAAACCGCCGCTCATGATGACCTGCGTGATGAACTGGCCCGTTGGTAGCTCGAGGGGAAAGGGCGCGGTCTCTTTCCGTTCCCAGGGATTCAGCTTGAAATCGGTGCTCCGGAAATCGCCGACCTTGATGATCTTCCCCTCACAGCCGAGCCTGAACTGCTGTGCCCATTTCCCTTCCGGGTAGGGCAGGAGCGTTCTCCATACACCGCCCGCCGTTGCCATCCTGGCGTCGCCGGTATGGGAGTTCCAGCAGACATCGGTGCCGGGAAGGTACAGGAACTCCGCGCCATAAACGCTGCAGATTTTGACGTACTCCACCGGCGCCGCGGAGGCGCTCGACGCTATGACGAGAGACGCAACCAGGACGCAGAGCAACACGAAGCTACGCTTGTTCATCGATTCTCTCCCGGGACCGGACGCGGCAGCATAGGGATCGATGGAGAAGCTGTCAAACCGCTCGAGCGGAGCGGCTTGTGTCCGTGCGCAGCACTTTGGAGATGGATCGCGGCTCACCCTCGGCGAGTGCGCTCCCGCTGCTGAACCCGGACGCCGCTGTCCCTCACTCGATGAGTGTGAGGAGCGCCATCACGGCGATGCCGGCGGAGATCAAAGCCGTCTGCACGAACAGCGCGCGACGAGAACGGTCGTGCTGCAGCTCCGGGATCAGATCGGCGGCGGCGATGTACACGAAGCCTCCGGCGGTCAAGGGCACGAGCACGTCGATCATCTGTTGATGCGCAACGGCACCGATGGCGACCGCCGTGGCCGTGCCGAGGAGCGCCACGGCGGCCGATGCGGCGTTGAGCAGAGCGGCCCGGCGAACCGTGAGACCGCTATGGATGAGGATCCCGAAGTCGCCCAACTCCTGCGGGATCTCGTGGAGTAGCACGGCGAGCGTGGTGGAGATGCCGAGCTCCGGACTGGCCAGCCAGCTCGCGCCGATGAGCAGCCCGTCGATGTAGTTGTGGATCGCGTCGCCGAGGATGTTGACGCCGGCGAGAGCCGGCCGCGCGATCGGCTCGTGGTGATGAGCCTGATGCAAGGGACCGTGCGTGTGGCGCAGCAACTTCTCCACGACGAAGAAGATCAGCATCCCCAGCAGAATGAGCAGCGATGCCCGCAGCGCCTCCGGCCCCCGCGCCTCCGCGAAGATCTCGGGAATGAGGTGGATGAACGTATCGCCCAGGAGCGCCCCGACCGCGAAGCTGACGAAGAACGTCGCCAACCGCCGCAGCCGCTCCTCGTTCATCGACAACGTGTGCAACCCCGCGAGCGAGACCGCCCCCACGGCAGCGACACTGAGGAACGCGAGAGCGATCGGATGCATCAGGACCCGATCATCTCACCAGCGCACAAGCCGTTTGACATCAACTACTTTGTCGCCTAAAATGTCTATGCGTAAGTCAATGACAACGTCAACCTTCAAGAGGCTCTTCCGACGAGTTTTCTCGGCCGTCCCGGAAGGCAAGCGAATTCAAACGCGACGCGGCGCGTGGCTTTGGGCTCAAGAAAAGAAAGGTTGAGGACATCATGGCGTCAGCACTTGCAGAACGACTTGAAAAGATCAAAGAACTGGGCGGCATCACTGGCCGCGACGTTGCGCAACTTCTCGACACGACCCCGGAGACGGTCTCCCGATGGAGCACCGGCAGAATCGACCCGCAAAGAGATCGATTGCACCGCCTCCTCGAACTCGAGTTCTTTCTCGCTGAGCTCTCCGAGTTCTACTCGCCCGAAGAAGCGAAACTCTGGCTCTTTAGTCCTCACAAGGTGTTGGGAGGAGAAACCGCAGCCTCACGCATCCAGGCGGGAAGAACGCAAGATGTGTTTGCTCTTCTCGATCAACTGCGATCAGGTGCCTACGCATAGCCATGATCTATCGGCCCGAGATGCTGGACATTCTGCAGACGCCGATCGGCCTCGAGGTGCGCATCGAGATCGGCGCGACGCTCGAGCCACTGCCGAACGCCGCGCGACGTGACGCGGGAGATCCGCGTCTTCGAATTTCATCACCAGCGCCTCTCCGCCGGCCGCGCGGTCGAAGCTGCGAAGTGGATCGCTCGTGCCGGCGAGCAGCAACGCATCCGCCTCATCGCTTCCGATCAGATCGGGGCGCAGTGCGAGCGCCATGGAGATCGCATCGCGGCCGACCTGGCTCATGACGTATTCCGGTTACCACGTGAAGCGATCGCGGGATGCGCAGGCTGGCCGCCGCCTGCATGGCCAGCAGTGTCTCCGGCGCAGCCGCGCCGGCCACCGCGTCACGCACGCGCTGCCCGGCCGGCGGGCGGGCTCGCTGAAACAAGCGAGCGCTTCCTCGTGTCACGCAACGCGGACGAGCTCGCGCGAGAAGTCGGCCGTCGGACGGTCTACCGGTTCGGAGAGATTCAGGAGCTCGCGAGCCACGGCGACGTGCTCGTCCTCTTCTTCCGCCAGTCGCGCATCTTGCTACCATACGTCGACGTTCGCGAGCTGGAGGCGGCCAGGGTAGTCAACGGCCCACCACAGTCCATTCAACGGGTGCGGGAGGAGGGGGCGAGATGGCTCTACCAGCGGATTGCACAGTAGCGTTATTGCCGATCAAGCCGATCTACGCCAACGCGATCATGGCGGGCACGAAGCGCGTCGAGTTTCGCAAGACGATGTTCCGACGCACGGTCACCCACGTCGCAATCTACGCCAGCACACCGGTGCAACGGATCATCGGGGTCTTCCGGGTCGCGGCCGTCGAGCATGCAGAACCCGCGGCTCTCTGGCGCCGCCATGCAAGGCATGGCGGCATCACGAGCGAAGCATTTGAGCTCTACTACGAGGGATCGATGGCCGGACTCGCCATTGGCATCGCCGACGTCGTCAGCCTCACTGAACCCCTCGCACTCGCTGAGTTGGGCGGCAGCGTGACACCCCCACAGAGTTTTCGGTACCTCTCCGCGAGCGAAGTCACCCAGCTTCGTACCGCGCTGGCCGTCGCAGGAGCGCATGCCCACCCCGCCAATCCCCTCGGTCGAAGGGCCGCCAGTTGCACGGACGACCGGAAGCCTGCGGGGAGCCTTCATCGCCGACTCGTGAATCGAGCAAATCCGCGTCTGACAAGGCGCTGACAGCGATCGCGCCAGGAACCTTCTCGAACTTTTTATGCCGTCCTGCGTTCGGCTCACGCGGTCTGTCAATACGACCCGATCCGAATAGTGCATTGAAGACGCCGCCCTCGCGACGGTGGCGCGGCGGCTGCGAAGGAAGTGCTGGCCGATCGTGACCGTCGTGGACGACCCTTCTTTCGAAGAAGATGCCGTCAAGGAGCCCAAGCGGTGGACGTTAGCTTCCTTCTACGCTAATACTCGACAAACTAAACTAAACTAGACGAAGAACATCGGTTTCCTCATCATGAGGAGGACGATGCCTCCGAAACGCCCCGGCCGGCCGTCCCGCAATCGGCTGCAAACGAAGTCGCCGCGACACGCGCGCGAAACGATCTCCGCCACGATCGCCGCAATGCAAATGCTTCGCGCGAGCGGCGACCGGAGCTTCGAGGAACTGATCGCGCGCCTGCTCTCAAAGCTCAGCGGCGAGCGGATTCGGCGATGCACTGCGGGCTCGCAGGGTGGCATCGACGCGCTCGCGGAGATTCCGTTCGCAATCGAGGATAAGCGCTACGCGAGCGCCTTACGAAGCCGCGACCTCGAAGGCGGGCTCACGAGTGCTGCTAGGACACACCCGGAGCTGCAACTCTGGGTGCTCGTCGCTACCTGCGCGGTCGGCGCTCAAACACGCGAAGCAGTCGTGAACGCCGGCTTACGTCAAGGCATCGGGGTGCTGGTGCTGGACGCGACATCGGCCGAGCCGGATCTGCCAGGCGCTAGCACGCTCGCGGCGCTCGCGGCCACTGATGTGGAGACGACACTCGAGGTACTTGCGGATCCCACGTGGCGGGTAGGGCGCGACTTGCCGAACGTCCGCGCAATCAGACGCGAACTTACGGCGATCCGCAATCTGCCGACCTACGCCGCTTGGGAAGCGCGGTTGCGTCGCGAGCTGCGAGACCTCCCGACGTGGCGGCAACTCGTGCGGTCGCAGAACCAGTGGCTCCGTTCGCTCATCCTCGGCGACGCCGCAAACGCCTTCGGCACCCGGTATGTTCCGGCCGACGCCATCCCGCGATCCGCCGAAGCCGACCTCACAACCTGGTGGAAGGCGTGTGCGACTACCGCTACGCGCGAGGTTGCCGTCGTCACGGGGGATCGGTACGACGGGAAGACGTGGCTCGTGTACCGCTGGTTGTCGGCGGCTCTGCCGCGCTTCGACGTCCCGGTGTTCGTGTTCTCGTCCACGCAAGTACAGGCAGCGCACGGCGATCTCGAGACGCTCATCCTTCGCCAGTGTGAACGCGCGCTCGGACCGTTCGCGCGGCATGCACGTGAGGTCCTTGTACGTCATCAGTCGCGCCGCGCCGGTGCTGGCCCGTGGTGTCTCGTAATCCTCGACGGCGCGAACGAGTATGTCGCCGCACCGGAGGCGCGCGCTGCCGCGATCGTCTGGGCGGTGCCACCGGCCGTGCAACCTTTCGTGGAAAGCGGTGACATGGTCATCGCGGGCTATCCCGAAGGTCGCGAGGATGACCCGGTGGATGATGTGCGTCGATGCGGGCTTCTCATGACGTGTCGCGCGCGGGACTTCGACACGGACGCGTCGTGGCTCGGCACCCGGCCCGAGCGCCGCATTGAGCTTGGTCCGTACGATGCCGACGAGTTTCGCGCCGCGCTCGCGCGTCGTAGCCTCTCCCCTGAGCAGCTCGCGGACCTGCCGGCGTCGGCGCTCGAGATGGTCCACCGGCCGCGATACTTTGACCTCATGCTCAACCATCAACCGGACGTCGCGCGTTTCGGCGCGGTCACGGCGGACGTCCTTCATTACCTCGACGCGTCGGACAAGGTGTCATCGCGGGAGGCGACAGCAGTGCGCCAGGATCCCTCCGCCTTCAAGGCGTTCCTAGCGCGGCTTGCCGACCGCTGGATACAAGGCGGCCGCCTCACGCACGCGGACGTCTGGGCCGACCTGCGGAGTGTCACGGATCGCGTCGAGCAGTCGCTCCGTGCGCTCACCTCCGAGGGAGTGCTGACGCCGCGCGCCGACGGCACGTTCGTGCCAGACCTCAATCGCCTTGCGCTCGGCATGGGCCTCTTCCTCCGCGATCGACTTCTCGCCGTCACCGGCGCTGTGCAGCTTGGGCAGACGCTCGCGGACCTCCTCGATCCGCATCCAGACGACGACGAGAAAGTCCGGTGGCTCCGCGCCGCCGTCACCGTATCCGTGCTCGCAGGCGATACCGCTGATCACCCGCACGTCGTGCAGGCGCTCCTCGGCACATGGCTCGCCTCGCGTAACTTCTCGCAGGCGGACCTCGATGATCTACGCGTCCTCGCGCCGCAGCTCCTCCTGCCCGTGCTCGACCTGCTCGCCATCGCGGACGCACACGCCGGGAAGTTGTTCGTGTTCGCCGAGCCGATCATCGCTGCGGGGATCGCAGCCGACGAGGCCGCGGTTGCTCGCACTGTCCGTTACTGGTGTCGTCTTGTGCCAGTGGGCTTCCCTCGCTACATCGGCGACGCCGAGAGGGAGAGCCCAGCCGTCGTAGCTGCGCGGATGGCCGATCCATCGCTCGCGGACCTCGGTCTCACGCTCTCAGAAAGCATGCAGGCGCAGACAGTTCACTCCTGTCAGCGGCTCGCGCTCTTTCTCGCCACGACACGGACATCGCTTCTCCGCCCGGAGGACGTACTGGCGCTCCTCGCCGCACGGTACGCGACCGGCGACGAGCTGGCACCAGGCGAGCGGTACGCCGTCCGGATCATTCTGCGCGACTCCTACGCGACGTGGTTCACGAGCGAAGTCCGCTCGTGGACGGCGCAGCCCACCGCCACGCGCACGATTCTCTTGCGCGAGCTCATCGTTGCAGCGGACCGCGGTGACCTCCGGGAACTCCTCGCGGCGCTTCCGGAACGCACCTACTACCATTGGCGGGACGGCTCGCTCACCCGGTCGCAGCTCGCGACGCTCGCACCCGGGCATGATGAAAAGGAGACGCTGCAGCTCGCAGGGCGCGCGCGCCTCCTCGCCTTAGATCCCACATCCCCGGTGCCACCGCGCCTCTGGCGCGCCGCACTCGGAACAACCGCCGTTGCGCGGTTCGCGGGATCGGTGACGCTCCACGCTTTCAACTGTACCTCGCGCGACGACCTCGACCTCGAGGAAGTGGAGCCAGCGCTCGCGGCGTGGACACCCGCCGCTGGCGCTCGCATCTGGCGGGAGTTCATCGCCGACATCCCGCGGCGGCTTGCGGCAAAGGAGGTGAGCTGGTCGTGGACGATCGAGGGGCATGCGGCTCTCCTCACACCTCCGGACCGGCGCAAGCTCTTGGAACTCGTGCGGATGCCGCGGCACGATGACGCCGATCGGCGGCACGCGCTCGAGCGTACGTACTGCTGCGTGCTCGCGGGCGCACCGCCAGCGGAGCGCGTCAGCCTCCTGCTGGAACACCCCTTTGAGCAGGAGTGGACGACGCTTTACGACGTCGCAGCGGCGCCGTACGACGAGGTGTTGCGGCAACACACCCTCGCTATCGTCCGCCGTGAGCGTGATCCGCGGCGCCTCCGCCGCGCGCGCCTCCTTCTCGGCTACTTCCGCGCCGATCTCACGCCAGCAGATGTGGCTCGACTGGGCGAGACAATCGCGAACCCATCTGCGCGCGACGAGGACAAGCACGCAGCGAACTTCCTGCTCAGAAACGTACGTGTCGACGACAGCACACCGCCGGCGGCGTTCGGCCCGCTCGTGCTCGCCGCCGAATCGGTCGAAGAAGTAGCGTGGCAGTACGGCGCATTCCTCGAGAGGGAGCGACACCGGGGTGCGCTGACGGGCATCGGCCTAGCACGCGCACTTGCCGCGCCCGAGACGGCGCGCCGCCGCGGTGCAGCGTTCGGCGTGCCGGATGACTTCGCCGTCGCCAACGCCGTCGCACGGCTCGCCGAAGAGGTACGCGACGACCTCGCGCGCTCACTCGCAAGTCCGACGTTCGGTGAGGGCGAGCAGTTCCCAGAAACAATTGCCGACGCCATCAGCGAGACCTCGTTCGACGATTGGGTTCGGCTCCTCCTCGCGCTGCCTCGGCATGCGCACCATGCACATATCGGCATCCTCATGGCCGTCATGCCGCGCGCGCTGCGCACGAGGCATGCGGCTGCGCGCGAGCTGTGGGCGCTCGTCTATCCGTTCCAACGAACGCGCATGGCATTCGGCACGCGGTTCACCGTGAAAGGTGTGCTCGATTGGACACTTCGCCTTATCCACGACCCCACGCTCGATGACGCACTCGCGACAGCGCTCCTTGGTGACCTCATCGCAGACTGCCGTTCGGATTCAGAACTCGTTTCGGTCGCCCTCGGCTCGCGGCTCCGATCAACGACCCGCCTAGCGGTAGTCGTCGCTGACGGATTCGCGAATGACGATCCCGCTACCCGCGCACGCGCGCGCTTCGTCGCCGGCTGGATGCCCGAGGACGCCGAGCTCCGCACGAGCCTCGCCGCTGCCGACCCGTCGCGCTGGGTCGAACGCATCGGGCAAAACGCCCTCCATCGCCTCGACCACGAGAGATGGGCACGAGAGTGGCTCCGCCGGTTCCTGATGGAGCGCAGTCGCACACGCCGCTGGGCAGTAGGACGCTTGTTCCTCGAGTGTACCGACGCGGCGACGCCATTCTGGGCCGACGACCTACTGTACGGCGAGCCCGAACTCGCGCACCCCACGCGACGCGCGGAGGCCACGCTACTGCTGCGGTGCGTGCGCTCAAAACCCAGTGACTCCGCTCTCCGAGACAACTTTCTCGGATACCGAGTGCACGACCTCGCCGACGTGGTGCCACCCTGGCGCGAACCAACCCAGTGGGAGGACGTGCAGGAACGGCGGGATGAGTGACCGCACTCATCGGTGCGGCGATTGCCACACGCGGACGCGCCCGTTGTCGTGCAAGTGTTCGACGCGCCGCCCGCGCCGAACCGTTCTATGTGTGCGACGGCGACGCCCTGATTGGTGATCGAGTCCTGATCCCCGAACATCGACATCGGGATGGTTGCAAGGACGACCGCCCGAGACGACGCTGCTCATGCCGGTGTTCTGCTTCCTTGGAAGTCTCATGGGTCGGTTGACATCAACTACTTTGTGGATCAAAATGTCAACGTTTGCGTCAATGTTGACGTCAACCGAACAAGAGGATGTCTGATGGAAACGCCGCGCCTTCCTCGCTTGATCCGTGCTGTGCCGCCCCAACTCGGAACGTACATTGGACCGAACCGCGTTGATCAAAAGTCCCTCCTGACATTCTTGGCGGACAGCGGACGAGCCGGCATGGACGGGATCTTGTTTGACCCCACACTTGCTGGAATCACTCTGAGCTCCTCGACGAAACGAGGGAACGAAAGATCGAAGGGGTCCTCGATCCACGGGCGATGGGAAGAGCAGTCACCGTTGAACCCCAACTCGCCAGGGCTCAGCAACGACTTGCGCTCCTGCGAGCCGCGCTCGGAGCGGTACTTCAAGAGGCGTCCCCGACGAGTTTTTCGGTCGTCCCGGAAGGCAAGCGAATTCAGACGCGACGCGGCGCATGACGTTAGACGCAACAAAGGAAGGGTGAGTCATCATGGCCTCAGCACTTGCAGAACGACTTGAAAAGATCAAAGAACTGGGCGGCATCACTGGCCGCGACGTTGCGCAACTTCTCGACACGACACCGGAGACGGTCTCCCGCTGGAGCACTGGCAGAATCGACCCGCAAAGAGATCGACTGCACCGCCTCCTCGAGCTCGAGTTCTTTCTCGCTGAGCTCTCGGAGTTCTACTCGCCCGAAGAAGCGAAGCTATGGCTCTTCAGTCCTCACAAGCTGTTGGGAGGAGAGACCGCGGCCTCACGCATCCAGGCGGGAAGAACGCAAGATGTGTTTGCTCTTCTCGATCAACTGCGTTCAGGTGCCTACGCATAGCCATGATTTATCGGCCCGAGATGCTGGACATTCTGCAGTCAGCGGCCGTGCCCGCATGGAATGGCACGGTCTACCGACACATGTTCGCATCGCAGCCGCCGACGCGAGCGAATATGGGAGGAGCCAGATGGAATGAACCCAATTTCGCGGCGATCTATACGAGTTGCGAGCGTGAGACCGCTCTGGCCGAAGCCGAGTATTACATAAGCCTGCAGCCGCTACGTCCCCGAGCCAAGAGAACGCTGTATACGATCCAGGTCTCGTTGAGCAAAGTCATCGATCTCACCCCCACCGGGCTTCTCGCTCAGTTGGGGATCACCGATGACATCCTTGCGAGCATGGATCATGCGCCTTGCAGGACCATCGGCGGTGCGGTGAACTGGCTCGGGCATGCTGGGCTGCTCGTTCCGTCCGCGCGCCGCCGTGGCGGTGCAAATCTCGTCATCTACCAGCAAGACCTTTCCTCTGATTCGTTCGAGGTCACCGCGGAAGAGGAGATCGCACCTGACATCCGTCCATGATCGAGCGAGTTGATCGACCTCCTGCTCTACACTTCCAGATTGAGAGCGTCCGGTGGGCTCGCGAGTCTCATCGTGGACTTCGACTGAATCACCCGCGCGATCGGCGAGCGAAGCTCTCTACAACCCGCAACTCGCAACCCGCAACTCGCAACCACGCCGCGTTACTTCACCGCCTTCGTGACCACCATCGAGTCGGCCCACCAGTAGTTGCAGTCCGCGGGCGGGAACAGCGGGCGGCAGACGCTCAAGGTGACGCTGCGGAAGTGTTCGAGGAGGACGCGTTGGTGGCGGCGGGCCATGGAGTCGATCTCGTTGGAGTAGTAGGTGAAGATGCCGCCTTCGCGGAGGTGGCGGGCGGCGGCGGCGAAGAAGTGTTGGGCGAAGGTGACGTCGCGGACGACGAAGCGTTCGAACTCTTCCTCGGACAAGGGGTACGTGTCGAAGAAGATGCCGTCGTACAGGCCCAGGGTGTCGATGACGTCCTGCCACTTGCCGGCCACGAGGCGGATGTCGCGGCCGGGGTAGCGCGCCTTCCATTGCTCGAACTGCTGCATGACGCCGTCGTTGCACTCGATGACCGTGTACGAGCGCGCGCCCATGGCCTGGATGTACGAGGCGGAGATGCCCATTCCGAAACCGATCTCCAGGACGTCGCCGTGGGTCTCGGTGACGACTCTGGACATGGCCTCCATGTACGGGCGCTCCCAGTCCTGCATGACCTGCTGCCCGTCGATGATCAACTGGGCGTCGTCGTAGACGGCCTGGCTCCTGGCCCAGTCGTCGACGATGCGCTGCCGCTCGGAGCCGCTGACGAATCGCCGCGCCACCGCGTCGAGATGTTCGAGGTCGTCCGCCAACTCTTCCATGGCCCGGGTCACGACCCAGTTCCGTTGCGCCGGGTCGGCCGGGGCGATGAAGGCGTCGTCGCTGATGTCGAGCGAGACCGCAAAGGGCCGGCGTCTCTCGATCCACTGTTTGCTCATAGTTCGTTTCCTTCCCAAACTCAATTCGGATTCACGCGCGTCGACAACCGACAACCGACAACCGCCTCAGGCCGGGACCGACTCGTCCGACGCATCCGCGGTGACGGCTTCGGGACTCGGCGATGAAGCCGTCGCGATGTGCGCCGCGAGCTCTTGCAGCACGGGATGCTGGAACAGGTCACGCACGACGACGCGGTACTGCGTTTCGGACTGCAGGCGGTGGATGAACTGCACCACCAGCAGCGAGTGGCCTCCGAGCTCGAAGAAATGGTCGTGACGGCCGACCAACGGGACTCGCAACAGTTCCTGCCACATGGCCGCCAGCGTCTCTTCGATCTCGCCCTGGGGCGGCTCGTAGAGGCGCGCGGCCAGCATGGTCGCTTCGGGCGCGGGCAGGGCCTGTCGATCGAGCTTGCCATTCCCGGTCAGCGGCATGGCGTCGAGTTGCACGAACGCCGACGGAATCATGTGCTCCGGAAGTTGACGCGAGAGCGCCTCGCGCAAGTCCGCCACGGACAGGTCGGCGTCGCCATCGGCCACCAGATAGGCCACGAGACGCTTGTCCCCGGCAGCCTCTTCTCGCGCCAGAACCACGGCTTCCCGCACACCGGCGCACCGGCTGAGAGTCGCTTCGATCTCGCCGAGCTCGATGCGGAACCCGCGGATCTTGACCTGGAAGTCATTACGGCCTCGAAACTCGAGAATGCCGTCCGCCCGCCAGCGACCCAGGTCTCCGGTCTTGTACATGCGCGCGTCAGGCTCGTCACGGAACGGATCGCGCAGGAAGCGCTCGGCCGTCCATTCCGGGCGATTCAGATAGCCGCGGGCGACGCCGTGACCCCCGATGTGAATCTCGCCGTCGACGCCGACCGGCACCGGTTGGCCGCAACGATCGAGGAGATAGATCTGCGTGTTGGCGATCGGACGGCCGATCGGGATCGCGTGTTCGTCGCCGGACAGCGACGGCTCGACGGCATGCGCCGTGGCATTGACCGTCGCCTCCGTGGGACCGTAGTTGTTGAGCAAGGTGATGCGGCTGCTGACTGGATGCGAGAACCATCGCTGCACATCCCGGGTCTCCATGGTCTCGCCGCTGACGATCGCCAGCCGCAAGGACTCCCCTTCTCGCACGTCGCCGCTCAGAGTCCGCGACCACTGTTGCCACAGCGCGGTCGGGAGATCGACGACGCTGATCCGGTTGCGACTGAGGAACGAATCGAAGCGATCGAGATCGAGGTCGCGCTCACGGAGCACGACGGTCGCGCCGGCCGATAAGGCCGGGAAGATCTCGGCGACCGAGCTGTCGAAGCCCACCGAAGCGAACTGCAGCACGCGATCGCCAGGGGTCAATGCGCACGTGCGGGCGTGAGCGGTCACCAGGTTGACGACGCTGCGGTGCTCGACCATCACGCCCTTCGGAGTGCCGGTCGATCCCGAGGTGTAGATCACGTAGGCGAGATGATGCGGCGCCAATCCCGACTGGCGGGGATGGGGATTGGACTCTGGATTCGTGGACAGCCGCGCGCGCAACTCGTCGCTGTCGAGGAGCAGAACTGGCGCGGCAACGGTGTGGAGCGAGGCCTGTAATGTCTGCTGTGTCAACAGGACCTTGACCGCGCCGTCCTCGAGCAGGGACTGCCGGCGCTCCGCCGGATAGGCGGGATCCAGTGGCAGATAGGCACCGCCCGCTTTCAATGTGGCCAGGAGTCCCACGACCAATTCAATGCTGCGCTCGACGCAAATCGCCACGCGATCGTCCGGCCGCACGCCGAGGGCGATCAACTCGTGGGCGAGCTGGTTCGCGCGGGCATTGAGCTCGGCGTAACGCAGGGTCTGATCCTCGAAGACCAGAGCCGGTGCCTCCGGCTGCGCGGCAACCTGCTGTTCGAACAACTCGTGCAGGAGCGTGCCGGCCGGGTAATCCGACTGCGTGGCATTGAAGCCGTACAGCAGTTGCTGGCGCTCCGATTCAGAGAGGAGCGGCAGCGACTCCACGCCGGCGGTGGGCTCCGACACCATCGCTTCGAGTACGCGGACGTAATGACCCGCCCAGCGCTCGCCCGTGGCGCGATCGAACAGCTCAGTCGCGTACTCGAGCGTACCGGACAGGCGACCGCCGTGTTCCTGGAGACTCAGCGAGAGCTCGTATTGCGCCGTGTCCAGCGTCTGCTGCACCGGCGCGAGGTGGAGGTCTGGGAGGCTCACGGCGCCATCGCCTTCCGGCGTGTTGTTGAACGCCAGCATGGTCTGGAACAAGGGACTATGGCTCAGGCTGCGCGTCACGCGCGCCGCTTCCACGACCTGTTCGAACGGCAACTCCTGATGCGCAAATGCCGCGAGCGTCGTCTCTTTGGCCTGCCTCAGCAGGGACGCCACACTGGGCTGGTCGTTGGGTTGATCGTTGGGCTGGTCGTTGGCTTGAACGGGGAGGCGGAGACGCAACGCCAGTGTATTGACGAAGAAGCCGATCAGGTTTTCGACTTCGCGCCGCTGCCGGTTCGCGACCGGTGTGCCGATGACAACGTCCGTCTGACCGGAGAGGCGCGACAGCAGCAATCCCCAACCCGAGAGCAGGGTCATGAACAGCGTCACGCCATGCCCTCTCGAGAGTGCGTGCAGACGGGCCGTCAACTCCCGGGACAGCGTCACCGGCACGCGGTCTCCGGCGAAGCTCTGTAAGGCCGGCCGCGGCCGGTCGAGCGGCAGGTCCAGCAACTCGGGTGCGCCGGCCAACTGTGTTTTCCAGAAGGAGAGTTGGCGCGTCAGCTCTTCGCCTTGCAGCCAGTTCCGTTGCCACTGTGCGTAATCCGCATACTGGATCTCGAGCGGCGGCAGCGGGTCGCTCTCGCCGCGATGGAAGGCTGTATACAGTGCCGCCACTTCGCGCACCATGATGCCCAGCGACCAGCCGTCGCTGACGATGTGGTGCTGCGTGATCAGCAATACGTGTTCTTCGCCGGCACGGCCGGCTGCACTGGCCGGCATAGCCTCAGGCTCGTGCGGTCGCTCCGAGGCCAAGGTGTGCTCAAGGCCTCCCAGAGTCAGCAGTCGTCCCCGGATCAGGGGACCTGCACTCAGATCGAACGGCGCGCGCGCCTCCTCTGCCGTCAGCATGGCCACGGCCGCCTCGCGCTCGACGGCAGACAAGTCCCGCAAGTCTTCGTGTCTCAGCTCGAAGCCGCGGTCTTCCGCCTCCATCTGCTGATAGGGCTGGCCATCGCGGATCACGAACCGCGTACGGAGCACTTCGTGGCGCGCCACCAGCCGATCGAGCGTGGCCTGCAAGGCCACAACGTTGAGCGGACCGAGCAACCGCAAGGCGAGAGGCATGTGATACGCGGCGCCCGCGGCCTTGTCGAGTTGATCGAGGAACCACAGGCGCTGTTGCGCCAGCGACAGCGGCAGCACCTGGTTCCGATCGGCGATCTCAATCCGACCCAGAGTGCTCGTGACCGCATTCTGCGCAACCTCGGCCAGAGCCTGAAGGCTGGACGTCACGAAGACGTCCCGCAGTGCGACGTCGACGTTCAGCGCCGCACGAACTCGCGAGATCAGTTGCACCGCGAGCAGCGAATGCCCGCCGAGCTCGAAGAAGTTGTCGTGACGACCCACGCGCTCGACGCGCAACAGTTCCTGCCAGATCGCCGCCAGCGTCTGTTCGATCTCTCCGTGTGGCGCTTCGTAGTCGCGCGCGAGCAGCGCCATCGCATCCGGCGCCGGCAACGCGCTTCGATCGAGCTTGCCGTTTGCGGTCAACGGCAACGCGTCGAGTTGGACGAACGCGGAGGGCACCATGTACTCCGGCAGTCGCCGGCCCATCGCGTCACGAAGGTCCGCCACCGACAGCGTGTCCGCCGCGACCAGATAGACGACCAGCCGTTTGTCGCCCACGACGTCTTCGCGCGCGATGACCACCGCCTCGCGCACGCCCGGGTACGCACTGAGCGCGGCCTCGATCTCGCCCAGCTCGATGCGGAACCCGCGGAGCTTCACCTGGAAGTCGTTGCGGCCCAGGTACTCGATGTTGCCGTCGGCGAGCCAGCGACCCAGGTCGCCGGTCTTATACATCCGCGCGTTCGGTGTCGCGCTGAACGGATCGCGCACGAACCGCTCGGCCGTCAGCTCCGGACGGTTCAAATAGCCACGCGCGACCTGCACGCCGCCGATGTACAGCTCCCCTTCCACGCCCACGGGCACCGGCTCGAAGCGCGCGTCCAGGATGTACATCTGCGTGTTCGCGATCGGTTTGCCGATCGGGACTGTCTGTCCGTATTGTCCCGGCCTGCACGGCCACGCCGTCACATCGACCGCCGCCTCGGTCGGTCCATAGAGATTGTGGACTTCGACATGCGACAGGCGGTCACTCAATTCCTGCACTGCACTGTGCGGCAGCGCTTCGCCACTGCACAGGATGCGGCGCAGGCTCCGGCCGTTCTCCGCATTCGCTTGCGTGAGGAACGCGGGCAACATCGACGGCACGAAGTGCAGCGTCGTGATCTGCTCCCTCGCGATGATGTCCGTCAGGTACGCAGGATCCTGATGACCCCCGGGCGTTGCCATCACCAAGCGTGCGCCGGCCAGCAGCGGCAGGAAGAACTCCCACACCGACACGTCAAATCCGAACGGGGTCTTTTGTAATACGCGGTCATCGTCCGCGAGCCGGTACTCGGATTGCGCCCACCACAGCCGGTTGACGACACCCTGGTGCTCGTTGAGCACACCCTTGGGCATGCCGGTGGAGCCCGAGGTGTAGATCACATACGCGAGGTTGCGAACAGTGAGGCCCTGCGCGCGCAGCTCGGGATTACCCGCCGGCTGCGACGCCAACCGCTGCGGCAACTCTTCACTGTCGAGCACGAGCGTCGCAACCTCAGCCGGCAGCAGGTGCTGCAAGGACTGTTGCGTCAGCACGGCCTTGGGTGCCGCGTCCTGCACCATGTAGCGCAGCCGCTCGGCAGGATAAGCCGGATCGAGCGGCACATATGCGCCGCCCGCTTTCAGAATGCCGAGGAGGCCGATCACCATCTCGACACTGCGCTCGGCGCAGATGGCGATGCGGTCGTCCGGGCGGACGCCGAGGGCGAGCAGTTCGTGGGCGAGCTGGTTCGCGCGCGCATTGAGTTCCGCGTAGGAGAGACGCCGCTGTTCGAAGACCACGGCCACGGCATCCGGCGTCGAGACGACTTGCCGCTCGAACAGCTCGTGAATGAGCGTGTCGTCCGGGTACTCGGCCTCTGTGGAGTTGAAGCTGTACAACACCTGCTGGCGCTCCGCGTCCGGCAGCATCGGCAGCGTCTCCACGAGTGCCGAGGGATCGACGACCATCGCTTCGAGCAGCCGGACGTAATAGCCCGCCCAACGCGCGACCGTGGCGCGATCGAAGAGGTCACGGGCATAGACGACAATGCCGGACAACTGTTCGCCGCCGTCATTGAGATGCAGGGACAGCTCGTATTGTGCCGAGGCCGAGGCCTGCTGCGCCGGAGCCAGTTGCAGCTCCGGCAGGCTCAACGCGCCGTCGCCTTCGGACGTGTTGTTGAACGCCAGCATGGCCTGGAACAGCGGACTGTGGCTGAGGTTGCGAGTCACCTGCACGGCGTCGACGACCTGTTCGAACGGCAGTTCCTGGTGCGCGAATGCGGCGAGCGTGGTCTCTTTCGCCTGCTCGAGCAGCGCCGCCACACTGGGCTGGGTATCGAAACGAAGACGCAGCGCCAGCGTGTTGACGAAGAAGCCGATCAGGTTCTCGACCTCGCGACGTTGACGATTGGCGACGGGCGTGCCGACGACGACGTCCGTCTGTCCGGACAGGCGCGAGAGCAACAGGCCCCAGGCCGAGAGCAGCGTCATGAACAACGTCGCGCCGTGGCCCTGGGACACCGCGCGCAGGCGGGCCGTCAGTTCCCGGGAGAGCACCAGCGGCACGCTGTCGCCGGCATAGCTCTGCAACGCCGGCCGCGGCCGGTCGAGCGGCAGATTGAGCAGCGCGGGCGCACCGGTCAGGTGTTCCTTCCAGAACGAGAGTTGCCGCGTCAGCTCTTCACCTTGCAGCCAGTTCCGTTGCCACTGCGCGTAGTCGGCATACTGGATCTCCAGGGGTGGGAGCGGGTCGCTCTGACCAGCATGGCAGGCCGCATAGAGCGTGGCCAGTTCGCGCACGAGGATGTTCATGGACCAACCGTCACTGACGATGTGGTGCTGCGTAATCAGCAACACATGGCCGGCACGGCCGGCTGCGCTGGTTGGCATAGCCTCAGGCTCGTGCGGTCGCTCCGAGGCCAATGTGGCTTCGTCCCCCCCTGCCAGGATCAGGAGTTGGCCGCGAATCAGCGGACCGGTGCTCAAATCGAACGGCGCACGCGCCTCTTCCGCGGTGATCCGGGCCACGACTCTCTCGCGCTCATCGTCAGGCAGATGCCTCAGGTCTTCGCGGGTCAGTGCAAAGCCACAGTCTTCGGGCGCGATCTGCTGATACGGCACGCCGTCGTCGATGACAAAGCGCGTGCGCAGAACTTCGTGCCGTGCGACCAGGCGATCCAATGTCGTCTTCAATGCCGTCACGTCGAGCCGGCCGATCAGCCGCAGGGCCAGCGGCATGTGGTACGCCGCGCTCGCGGCCTTGTCGAGCTGGTCGAGGAACCACAGGCGCTGTTGCGCCAGCGACAGCGGCAACACCTGGCGGCGGTCGGCGATCTCGATCCGTCCCCATGTGCTGGCGACGCCGTTCTGAACGGCCACGGCCATGGCCTGGAGGCTCGGCGTCGCAAACACGTCGCGTAGTGCGAGGTCGACGTCCACAGCCGCACGGATCCGCGAGATCAGTTGCACTGCCAGCAGCGAGTGACCGCCCAGCTCGAAGAAGTTGTCTTGACGACCGACGCGCTCGACGCGCAGCAGTTCCTGCCAGATCACGGCCAGGCGCGCTTCGAGCTCACCCTGGGGTGCCTCGTACTCGCGCGTGAGAAGCGCTGTGACATCCGGCGCCGGCAAGGCCTTGCGATCGAGCTTGCCGTTCGAGGTGAGTGGCAGCGCGCTCAGTTGCACGAACGCCGACGGCACCATGTACTCCGGCAGTTGTCGCGCCAGCGTCTCCCGCAGCTCCGCGACAGACAGCGCTTCATCCGCGACCACATATGCGACCAGACGTTTGTCGCCGGGAACGTCCTCACGTGCGGCGACCACCGCTGCGCGCACGCCCGCGTACTGACTGAGCTTCGCTTCGATCTCGCCCAGCTCGATGCGGAAGCCGCGGATCTTCACCTGCAAGTCGTTGCGTCCCAGGTATTCGATGTTGCCGTCCGGGAGCCAGCGCCCGAGGTCGCCGGTCTTGTACATCCGGGCATCAGTGCGCGTGCTGAAGGGATCGCGGAGGAAGCGCTCCGCGGTGAGCTCGGGGCGATGCAGATAGCCGCGTGCGACACCATCGCCACCGATGTAAATCTCGCCGGCCACACCCAGCGGCACGGGCTCGCGACGGGCGTCCAGGATATAGATCTGTGTATTGGCGACAGGCCGGCCGATGTGCGCCACGAAGCCCTGCTCGCGTGGCATGCGCACCCAGGTCGAGTACGTCGTCGTCTCACTGGGACCGTACAGATTGGCAACGCTGCCGGTCGCTGTTTCGGCGAAGAGCCGCTCCACCACTTCCCGCTTCAGTGGCTCGCCGGCCAGATTGACGACGCGAGTGGTGTCCGGCACTCCGACGGCGTCGAGCAGGGCCTGGATGGCCGAGGGGACGGTGTTGATCAGGGTGACCGGTTCCGGCCGCGTGGTCAGTGCCAGCGCATTGCGGACCAGCGTCAGGGTGCGGCCGGCAGCCAGCGGCACGAACAGCTCGTAGACCGCCAGGTCGAAATTGATCGAGGTGGAGAACAGGCTATTGGAGAGCTCGTCGCTGGTGAAATTGGCCAACGCCCAGTGCAGCAGATTCGCGGTGTTGACGTGCTCGATGGCCACACCTTTGGGCAGGCCCGTCGAACCGGAGGTGTAGATCACATACGCCAGGTTCCGCGATGTCAGTCCCCATTGGCGCGGACTGGGGTTGGAAGCCGATTGCGCGGACAGACGCGCGCGCAGTTCGTCACTGTCGAGCAAGAGCACCGGCACTTCTGCCGAAGGGAGCTGTCCCTGGAGTGCCTGCTGCGTCAACAGGACTCGCGGCGCGCCGTCGTCCAGCAGGTATTGCAGACGTTCGTTCGGATACGCGGGATCGAGAGGCAGATAGGCGCCGCCGGCTTTGAGAATGCCGAGGATGCCGATGACCATCTCCGGACCTCGCTCGGCACCGATGGCCACCCGGTCGTCGGGTCGCACACCGAGCGCGATCAGCTCGTGTGCGAGTTGATTGGCGCGCGCATTGAGCTCGGCGTACGTGAGCGATTCATGCTGATGGATCACCGCGGTCGCATCGGGCTGCGCTGCGGCTTGCTGTTCGAACAACTCGTGAATGAGCTGATCTCCGGGATATGGCGCCTCGGTGGCATTGAACGCGACGAGCAGTTGCTGACGCTCCGCGGCGGACAGCAGCGGAAGTTCGTCGATGGCGGCCGCGGGATTGGCCGTCATTGCTTCCAGGAGACGAACGTAATAGCCGGCCCAGCGCTCCATCGTCGCACGATCGAACAGGTGACTCGCGTAGGTGAGCGCGCCGGACAACTCGTCGCCACCTTCGCTCAGATTCAGCGACAGCTCGTATTGAGCGGTCACCTGCGCCTGTCTCACCGGAGCCAGTTGCAAGTCCGGCAGGCTCAGCGCTTCCTCTCCGGCGTCTGAAGTGTTGTTGAAGGCCAGCATGGCCTGGAACAGAGGACTGTGACTGAGACTGCGCGTCACGTGCGCCGCCTCGACCACCTGCTCGAACGGCAGCTCCTGATGAGCAAACGCCGTGAGCGTCGTCTCTTTGACCTGCTCCAGGAGCCCGGCGACGCTCGTCTGCTCATCCAGTCGCAGACGCAAGGCCAGCGTGTTCACGAAGAAGCCGATCAGGTTCTCGACTTCGCGGCGTTGACGATTGGCGACAGGCGTGCCGATGACCACGTCCGTCTGACCGGACAGGCGCGAGAGCAACACTCCCCAGGCCGACAGCAAGGTCATGAACAGCGTCACGCCCTGGCTCTGCGACACCGCGCGCAAGCGCGCCGTGAGTTCCTTGGACAACGCCAGCGGCACGCTGTCGCCGTCATACTTCTGCAGTGCCGGCCGCGGCCGGTCGAGCGGCACGTCGAGGAGCGCAGGCGCGCCGCTCAACTGGTCCTTCCAGAATGAGACCTGCCGCGTCAGCTCTTCGCCCTGCAACCAGCTCCGCTGCCACTGTGCGTAGTCGGCGTATTGAAGCTCCAGCGGCGGCAGCGGATCGCTCTCGCCGCGATGGAGGGCGGTATATAGCGCGGCCACTTCGCGTACCAGGATGTTGAGGGACCAGCCGTCGCTGACGATGTGGTGCTGCGTGATCAGCAGGACGTGGTCGTTGTCCGCGAGGGTGAGCAGTTGCCCGCGAATCAGCGGACCGGTGCTCAGATCGAACGGCGTCCGCGCTTCCTCCGCGGCCAGCGCGGTCACGACGGCCTCGCGCTCGCCCGCCGGCAGATGCCGAAGGTCCTCGCGGTTCAGCGCGAAGCCGCAGTCTTCCGGCGCGATTTGTTGATAGGGCACACCGTCGATGGCCACGAAGCGCGTGCGCAGAATCTCGTGCCGCTCCACCAGCCCGTCGAGCGTCGCTCGCAGCGCCGCTACGTCCAATCGTCCGAAAAGCCGCAACGCCACCGGCATGTGGTATGCCGCGCTGGCGGACTTGTCGAGCTGGTCGAGGAACCACAGCCGCTGTTGCGCAAGGGACAATGGCAGCGACTGGTTCCGGTCGGCGATCTCGATCCGCCCCATCGTGCTCGCCACCCCGTCACGAGCGGCTTCGGCGAGCTGCTGCAGGCTGTTCCTCGCGAACACGTCGCGCACGGCGACGTCCACGTTCAGGGTCGCGCGGATGCGCGAGACCAATTGCACCGCCAGCAGCGAGTGCCCGCCCAGCTCGAAGAAGTTGTCGTGACGGCCCACTCGCTCGACGCGCAGCAACTCCTGCCAGATCGCCGCCAGCGATTCTTCGAATGGCCCGCGAGGAGCCTCGTATTCACGCGCGGCCAGTGCATCCGCTTCCGGCGCAGGGAACGCCTGGCGATCCACCTTGCCGTTTGCATTGAGAGGCAGCGCGTCCAGTCGCACGAATGCCGCGGGGACCATGGAGTCCGGCAGTTGCCGCGCCAGCGCCTCGCGCAGGCCGGCGATCGAAAGATCGATCCCCTCTTCCGGCACGACGTACGCGACCAGGCGCCTGTCGCCCGGTGCGTCCGCGCGTGCGAGCACGACTGCTTCGCGCACTCCGGCGCACTGGCTCAGCGTCGCTTCGATCTCGCCCAACTCGATCCGGAACCCGCGGATCTTCACCTGGAAGTCGTTGCGTCCCAGGAATTCGAGCGTGCCATCGGCCAGCCAGCGCCCGCGGTCCCCGGTCTTGTACATCCGGGCGTCCGCCTGCTCGCGGAACGGATCGCGCAGGAACCGCTCCGCGGTCAGCTCGGGTCGGTTCAGGTAACCGCGCGCGACGCCGTCACCGCCGATGCAGATCTCGCCTTCGATGCCGAACGGCACGGGCTCGCCGTGCGTGTCGAGGATGTAGATCTGCGTATTGGCGATCGGCTTGCCCAGCGGGATCGACCGTGCGTCGGCGGCCACCGTGCGGATGTCGTGCGTGCAGGCGAACGTCGTCGTTTCCGTCGGACCGTATCCATTGATCACGTGCTGAGGCCGCTGCGCGCGATGGAGCAACTGCCGGATGGTCTTGGGGTCGAGGGCATCTCCGCCCACCAGCAGATAGCGCAGTTGACCGAAGACATCGGGCAGGCTATCCACATACTGATTGAAGAGTCCGACGGTCAGCCACAGTGCGGTCACCCCGCCCCTGTACAGCGCCGCATTGAGTTGGGTCGGGTCCATGACCACCGGCTGAGGCACGACCAGCAGTCGTGCACCATTGAGGAGCGCGCCCCAGATTTCCCACGTCGCGGCGTCGAAGGCGGGATTGGCGCAATGTGCGATGCAATCCGCGGATGTGGCCTCGAAGTAGGGATTATTGAGGACGAGGCGATTGACGCAGCGATGGTCGACCATGACGCCCTTCGGAGTGCCGGTCGAGCCCGAGGTGTAGATCACATAGGCCAGGTTCCGCGCGTGGAGTCCCGGTACTGAGAGGTCTTGCGTGGGTTGCGACGTCAGCGCAGCTCGCAACTCGTCGCCATCGAGCGCCACAGCCGGCGCATCGACGACGGGCAGTCTGTCCCGCACGGCCTCCTGGAAGAGCACTACCCTGGGATGGGCATCCTTCATGAGAGCACGCAGCCGTTCGACGGGATGCGTGGGATCGAGGGGCACATACGCGCCGCCGGCCTTGAGGATCCCGAGGAGAGTGACGACCAGGTCCGGAGTGCGCTCGCTGCAGATCGCCACACGATCGTCGGGCTGCACGCCCAACCCGCGCAGGTAATGCGCGAGCTGGTTGGCGCGAGTATTCAGCTCGGCGTAGGTGATCGACTGTTGCTCGTCGAACACCGCAACGGCGTCCGGTCGCGCGGCGGCCTGCCGCTCGAACAGTTCGTGGATCAACTGGTCGTGGGGATAGGTTCTCTCGGTCGCATTGAGCTCGTACAGCAGGTGCTTGCGCTCCGCTGCGGACAGCAGCGGCAGGGTCTCGATCTCCGCGGACGCATTGGCCACGATCGCTTCCAGGATGCGCACGAAGGTGCTCACCCAACGCTCGATGGTCGCGTGCTCGAACAGATCGCTGGCATAGACGAGCACGCCGGCCAATTGCCGGCCGCCGTCACTCAAATTCAACGACAGCTCGTGCTGCGCGGTGACGAGTGTCTGCGCGGCCGGCGCCAGCTTCAGATCCGGCAAGCTGATCGCCCCGTCGCCCGCGGACGTGTTGTTGAACGCCAGCATGGTCTGGAACAGCGGACTGTGACTCAGCGTGCGTTGCGGCTGCACGGCCTCGACCACTTGCTCGAAGGGCAATTCCTGGTGCGCAAACGCGGCCACGGTCGTCGCCTTCACCTGGTCGAGCAACGCCGCGATGCCGGGTTGGGCATCGAGGCGCAGCCGCAGCGCCAGTGTGTTGACGAAGAAGCCGATGAGGTTCTCGACTTCCTTCCTCTGGCGATTCGCCACCGGCGTCCCGACCACGACGTCCGTCTGCCCGGACAGGCGCGAGAGCAACACGCCCCAGGCCGAGAGCAGGGTCATGAACAACGTCACGCCGTGCTGTTGCGAGACCGCGCGCAAGCCGGCCGTGAGCTCGGGCGAGAGTACGACCGGCACGCTGCTGCCGGCATGGCTCTGCAGCGCCGGCCGGGGCCGATCGAGCGGCAGGGTGAGCAGCGCCGGCGCGCCGGTCAACTGTTCCTTCCAGAAGGAGAGCTGGCGCGTCAGCTCTTCTCCTTGCAGCCAGCTCCGCTGCCACTGCGCGTAGTCGGCGTATTGAATGGCCAGCGGTGGCAGCGGATCGCTTTCGCCGCGACTGAAGGCCGTGTATAGAGCCGCCACTTCCTGCACCAGGATATTCAGGGACCAGCCGTCACTCACGATGTGGTGCTGCGTAATGACCAGAACATGCTCATCGTCCGCAACCGTGAGCAGTTGCCCGCGGATCAACGGACCGGTGCTCAAATCGAAAGGCGCGTGCGCCTCTTCGGCCGTGAGCTGTGCTACGACCGTGTCACGCTCTTCGGCGGACAGGTGCCTCAGGTCTTCGCGGATCAGGGCGAAGCCGGCGTCTTCCGGCGCCATCTGCTGATAGGGCTTGCCGTCGCTCACGCCGAATCGCGTGCGGAGGATCTCGTGGCGCGCGACGAGCCGGTCGAGCGTCGCCTGCAGCGCCTCCACGTCCAGCCGTCCGATGAGCCGCAAGGCCGCCGGCATGTGGTACGCCGCACTGGCGGCCTTGTCGAGCTGGTCGAGGAACCACAGGCGCTGCTGTGCGAGCGACAGCGGCAACACCTGATTGCGATCCGCGATCTCGATCCGCCCCAACGTGCTCGCTCCGGCGTTCATCACCGCTGCGGCCAGCGCACTCAGGCTGGGTCCGGAGAACAACACGTGCAGCGGCAGCTCGACGTCCAACGCCGCACGGATGCGCGAGATCAACTGCACCGCCAGCAGCGAGTGTCCGCCAAGCGCGAAGAAATCGTCGTGACGCCCCACATGCGGCACCTTCAAGAGTGCCTGCCACAATCCGGCCAGCGTCTCTTCGATCGGACCTTGCGGCGACTCATACTCTTGCGTGACGAGCGCCGTCGCGTCCGGAGCGGGCAGCGCCCGCCGATCGAGCTTGCCGTTGGCGGTCTGCGGCAGGGCCTCGAGCTGCACATAGGCCGCGGGCACCATGTAGTCCGGCAACGCCTGCGACAAGGCTTCGCGCAAGCCAGCGACCGACAACTCGGCGCCCTCTTCCGCGACCAGGTAAGCGACCAGGCGCCGGTCCCCGGGAACGTCTTCGCGCGCGATCACGACCGCGGCACGCACACCCGCACACTGACTCAGCTTCGCCTCAATTTCCCCGAGCTCGATCCGGAAGCCGCGGATCTTCACCTGGAAGTCGTTGCGGCCGAGACACTCGATCGTGCCGTCCGGCAACCAGCGACCGACGTCGCCGGTCTTGTACATCCGCGCATTCGCGCGCGAACTGAAGGGATCGCGGACGAAGCGCTCAGCGGTCAGGTCCGGGCGGTTCCAATATCCGCGCGCGACTCCCACTCCGCCGACATGAAGCTCGCCCGCCACACCCACCGGCACGGGCTCACCGCGCGGGTCGAGGATGTAGACCTGGACGTTGTTCAAGGGCCGACCGATGACCGGACGCTCGCCGGCCTCATGGAGAGCAAACGCCGTCGTATCCACCGTACACTCGGTCGGTCCGTACACATTGAAGAAGCGCGTGGACTCAATTGCCTGCAGCGACTTCCACAATCCGACGCTGATGCTCTCGCCGCCGACCAGCACGGCCTTCGGCCGATGAATGGCTTCGTCGCCCAACCCGGCCTCCAACAGCAACGCCAGTTGTGCCGGCGTGCAGTCGAAGGCATCCAGCGAGTGGGTCCTGGCATAGCGCAAGAACGCTTCGGAATCCGCGCGGACCTGTTGGGGAATGACCACCACGCAATGCCCGGACAGCAGTTGCAGGAGCGATTTCAGCGAGCCGTCGAAGCTGATCGGGGCGTTGAGGCCGATTCGGGCCGGGACTCCGGAGTCGACGAAGCGGAGGCCTTCGAGCGCCTTCCAAAGGTTGACCACGGAGTGCTGCTCGATCATCACGCCCTTGGGCCTGCCCGTCGAGCCTGAGGTGTAGATCACATACGCCAGATTTGAGGAGCTCAATCCGCGGTCGCGCGGAGCGGGCGGATGCACGGGCTGCAATGCCAGCAGGGCGCCGGTGCTGTCTCCATCGAGTGTCAGCGTCTCGCCCGCGAACGGCAGGCGAGCACGCATTGCGGTCTGAGTGACCAACGCGACCGGCGCGCAGTCCTCGAGCATCCAGCGCAGGCGCTCGTCCGGTTGAGAGGGATCGAGCGGGACGTACGCGCCGCCCGCCTTCAGGATGCCGAGCAGGCCGACCACCATGTCCACACCGCGCTCGACGCACAGGGCCACGCGAGCGTCCGGCTGCACGCCGAAGTCGAGCAGTGCATGCGCCACTTGGTTGGCGCGCCCATCGAGCTCGGCGTAAGTCAGCGAATCATTCTCATAGACGACGGCGAGCGCATCGGGATGCGCCGCGGCCTGCTGCTCGAACAACTCATGAATGCACGCGTCCTGCGGATAAGCGGCCTCGGTGGCATTGAACGCATGCAACACCTGCTGGCGTTCCGCGACCGGCAGGAGAGGCAACGCATCGATGCTGATCGTCGCATCGGCCACCATCGCCTCCAGCACCCGGATGTAAGCCGCGACCCAACGCGTGACCGTTGCCTCATCCAACAGCGCAGTGGCGTAGCGCAACGCTCCGGACAGGCGGTCGCCCTGCTCCGACAATGCCAGGGACAGATCGAAGAGCGAGGTCTCGCCCCCGTTCGCCGCAGGCGCCAGACGAAGGTTCGGCAGCTCCAGCGTCTCCCGGCCCTCGGACGTGTTGTTGAAGGCCAGCATGACCTGGAACAGCGGGCTGTGGCTCAGACTGCGTTGCGGATGTACGGCCTCGACCACCTGCTCGAACGGCAGCTCCTGATGTGCGAACGCGGCCAGGGACACCTCTTTCACCCGCGCGAGCAATGTCGCGACGGTGGGCTGATCGTCGAACCGTACGCGCAGCGCCAGGGTGTTGACGAAGAAGCCGATCAGGTTCTCCACTTCGCGACGCTGCCGATTCGCCACGGGCGTGCCGATGACGACGTCCGTCTGTCCGGACAGGCGCGCGAGCAGCACACCCCACGCCGACAACAACGTCATGAACAGAGTCACGCCGTGACGCTGTGACAGTGCGCGCAATTCCTCCGTGAGAGTGGGCGGCAGGACGACCGGCACCGCGCCACCGGCGTGGCTCTGCAACGCCGGCCGCGGCCGGTCGAGGGGCAGGTCCAGGAGCGCCGGCGCGCCCGTGAGATTCTCTTTCCAGAATGCGAACTGGCGCGTCAGCTCTTCGCCCTGCAGCCAACGGCGTTGCCATTGTGCGTAGTCGGCGTACTGCACCTCGAGCGGCGGCAGCGGATCGCCATCCCCGCGATGGAACGCCGTATACAGCGCCGCCAGATCGCGAATCATGATGTTCAGCGACCAGCCGTCGCTGACGATGTGATGCTGCGTAATGAGCAGCACATGCTCGCCGGCGGAAAGGCCAGCACGCTCCGAGGTGACTTCTCCCGAGCCTCCCAGAGTGAGCAGTTGCCCGCGGATCAACGGGCCCGTGCTGAGGTCGAAAGGCGCCCTGGCCTCCTCGGCGGTGATTTCTTCGACGGCACGCCGGCGACTCTCCTCGTCCAGATCTCGAAGGTCGCGCACCGTCAATGCGAAACCGCGGTCTTGCGGCGCGATCCGCTGGTACGGCACGCCGTCGATGGCCACGAAACTCGTGCGCAGACTCTCGTGCCGCGCCACGAGCCGGTCGAGCGTGGCCTGGAGCGCGGGCACATCCAGGTCGCCGATGAGCCGCAGCGCCGCGGGCATGTGATACGCGGCGCTCGCGGCCTGATCGAGTTGGTCGAGAAACCACAGACGCTGTTGCGCCAGGGACAGCGGCAACATCTGAGTGCGGTCGGCGATCTCGATCCGCCCCAGCGTGCTCGCGCCCGCAATGCGGACCGCGTCGGCCAGCGCCTGCAGACTGGACCGGGCAAAGACGTCGCGCAGTGCCAGGTCGACGTTGAGCGCCGCCCGGATCCGCGAGATCAGTTGCACCGCCAGCAGCGAGTGCCCTCCGACCTCGAAGAAGTTGTCGTCACGACCCACGCGCTCGACGCGCAGCAGTTCCTGCCAGATCGCAGCCAGCCGCTCTTCGATCTCACCCTGCGGCGCCTCGTACTCGCGCGCGAGGAGCGACGTACGCTCCGGCGCCGGCAAGGCGTTGCGATCCACTTTGCCGTTGGGCGTCAACGGCAGTGCCTCCAACTGCACGAACGCCGCGGGCAGCATGTGCTCGGGCAGTTGACGCGCCAGCGCCTCCCGCAGATCGGCGACCGACAGAAGGATCCCTTCTTCCGCCACCACATAGGCGACCAGGCGCTTGTCGCCCGGCACGTCCTCGCGCGCGAGCACCACCGTCTCGCGCACGCCCGCGCACCGGCCGAGCTTCGACTCGATCTCGCCGAGCTCGATGCGGAACCCGCGGATCTTCACCTGGAAGTCGTTACGACCCAGGAACTCGAGCGTGCCGTCGGGAAGCCAGCGACCGCGGTCGCCGGTCCTGTACATGCGGGCGTCCGCGTGCTCGCGGAACGGATCGCGCACGAAGCGCTCCGCCGTCAGCTCGGGCCGGTTCAGGTAACCGCGCGCGACACCGTCGCCGCCGATGTAAATCTCCCCTTCGACTCCGAACGGCACCAGCTCGCCGCGCGGATCCAGAATGTAGATCTGTGTATTGGCGATCGGCTTGCCCAGCGGAATCGACCGCGCGTCGTCCGCCACAGAGCGGATGTCGTGCGTACACGCGAACGTCGTCGTCTCCGTCGGACCATATCCATTGACCACGTGCTCGGGACGTTGCGCGCGGTTGAGCAATAGCCGGATCGTCTTCGGATCCAGAGCATCGCCACCCACGAGCAGATACCGCAGTTGGCCGAAGGCATCGGGCAGGCTGTCCACGTATTGATTGAACAGCCCCACAGTCAACCACAGCGCCGTGACTCCGCCCTGATGCAGCATCGCATTGAGGCGCGCCGGGTCCAGGACCGCCGGCTGCGGCACGACCAGCAGTCGCGCACCATTGAGGAGCGCGCCCCAGATCTCCCAAGTCGCGGCATCGAACGCCGGGTTCGCGCAATGGGCCAGGCAATCCTCGGGAGCAGCCTCGAAGTAAGGATTGTTGATCACCAGCCGCGAGACGCAACGGTGGTCGACCATGACGCCCTTCGGCGTGCCGGTCGAGCCCGACGTGTAGATCACGTAGGCCAGGTTCCGCGAGTGAAGGCCCGGCACCAACGGATCGTCCGTGGACTGCGAAGCCAGAGCGGCACGCAGATCGTGGCCATCGAGCACTACGGTCGGCGCATCGACGGGCGGCAGTTTCTCGCGCAGTGCCTCTTCGGTGAGCACGACCCTGGGATCGGCATCGTCCAGGAGGGCACGCAGCCGCTCGACGGGATACGTGGGGTCGAGCGGGACGTAGGCACCGCCGGCTTTGAGGATGCCCAGGAGCGTGACGACCAGATCCGGTGTGCGCTCGCTGCAGACCGCCACGCGGTCGTCGGGCTGCACACCGAGCCCGCGCAGGAAATGCGCGAGTTGATTGGCGCGAGCGTTCAACTCGGCATAGGTCAAGGATTGGTGCTCGTCGAACACCGAGACGGCGTCGGGCCGCGCGGCCACCTGCTGCGCGAACAGCTCCTGAATCAGCTTGTCCTGGGGATAAGCCCGCTCGGTCGCATTGAGCTCGTGAACCAGCAGATGGCGCTCCGTTGCGGACAGGAGCGGCAGCATCTCCGTCTTCGTCGCGGCGTTGGCCACCATCGATTCCAGGATGCGCACGAGATAGCCGGCCCAGCGCTCGATCGTGGCGTGCTCGAACAGATCGCTGGCATAGACGAGCTCACCGGCCAACTGCCGTCCCCCGTCGCTGAGATTCAGGGACAGTTCATGCTGTGCCGTGACGAGCGTCTGTGTCGCCGGCGCGAGCTGGAGGTCCGGCAGGCTGACCGCCCCGTCGCCGGGCGACGTGTTGTTGAAGGCCAGCATGGTCTGGAAGAGCGGGCTGTGGCTCAAGGTGCGCTGCGGCTGTACTGCGTCGACGACCTGTTCGAATGGCAGTTCCTGGTGCGCAAATGCGGCGACGGTCGTGGCTTTGACCTGTTCGAGCAGGGCCGCGATGTCGGGCTGATCCGCGAAAGTCATGCGCAGCGCCAGGGTGTTGACGAAGAAGCCGATCAGATTCTCGACCTCGCGCCTCTGTCGATTGGCGACGGGCGTGCCGATCACGACGTCCGTCTGGCCGGACAGGCGCGAGAGCAATAGCCCCCACGCAGAGAGCAATGTCATGAAGAGCGTGACGCCGTGCTCCTGCGACACAGCCCGCAAAGCCGCCGTCAGCTCGGACGAGAGCACGACCGGCACGCTGCGCCCGGCGTAGCTCTGCAGCGCAGGGCGTGGCCGATCGAGCGGCAGGTGCAGCAACGGCGGCGCGCCCGTCAATTGGTTCCGCCAGAACGCGAGTTGCCGCGTCAGCTCTTCGCCCTGCAGCCAGCTCCGCTGCCACTGCGCGTAGTCGCCGTATTGAATCTCCAGCGGCGGGAGCGGATCGCTCTCGCCGCGGTGGAACGCCGCATACAGAGCCGCCACCTCGCTCACCAGGATGTTCAGCGACCAGCCGTCGCTGACGATGTGATGCTGCGTAATGAGCAAAACGTGCTCGCCGGCACGGCCGGCTGCGCTGGTTGGCATAGCCTTGGGCACGTGCGGTCGCTCCGAGGCCAAGGTGTCCTCCGCAAATCCAAGGGTGAGCAGTTGGCCGCGAATCAGCGGACCGGTGCTCAAATCGAACGGCGCATGCGCCTCGTCTCGGATCGCCTGAGCGACACGCACCTCCCGTTCTTCGGCGGAGAGGTGGCTCAAATCTTCGTGGCGCAACGCAAAGCCGCAGTCTGCGGGGGCGATCTGCTGATACGGCTGGCCGTCGCTCTCGCCAAAGTGCGTGCGGAGAATCTCGTGCCGCGCGACCAGACGATCCAGCGTGGCCTGCAACGCCGCGACATCCAGCCGCCCGAGGAGCCGCAGCGCCGCCGGCATGTGATACGCGGCGCTCGCCGCTTTGTCGAGCTGGTCGAGGAACCACAGGCGCTGTTGCGCCAGCGACAGCGGCAATACCTGGTTGCGGTCGGCGAGCTCGATCCGTCCCAGTGTGCTGGCCACCCCATCGCGCGCGGCCTCCGCCAAGGCCTGCAGGCTCGGCCTCGCGAACACGTCGCGCAGTGCGAGATCGACATCCAGCGCCGCACGGATCCGCGAGATCAGTTGCACGGCCAGCAGCGAGTGGCCGCCCAGCTCGAAGAAGTGGTCGTGACGGCCCACACGCTCGACGTGCAGCAGTTCCTGCCAGATCGCCGCCAGCCGCTCTTCGATTTCACCCTGCGGCGCCTCGTACTCGCGCGTCCTCATCGCCGCCACATCCGGCGCGGGCAGGGCCTTGCGATCGAGCTTGCCGTTTGCCGTCAAGGGCAGCACCGCGAGCTGCACGAACGCCGATGGCACCATGGACTCGGGCAGTTGCCGCGCCAGCGACTCGCGCAGTTCCGGCATGGACAGCTCGGCGCCTTCATGCGCCACCAGGTACGCCACCAGGCGCTTGTCGCCGGGGACGTCTTCGCGCGCGGTGACCACCGCTTCGCGCACGCCGGGATCGGCACTCAATGCTGCTTCGATCTCTCCGAGCTCAATGCGGAACCCGCGGATCTTCACCTGGAAGTCGTTGCGGCCCAGGTACTCGATGTTGCCGTCGGCCAGCCAGCGACCCAGGTCTCCGGTCTTGTACATGCGTGCGTTTGGCGTCGCACTGAACGGATCGCGCACAAACCGCTCGGCGGTCAGCTCCGGACGATTGAGATAGCCACGCGCGACCTGCACGCCGCCGATGTACAGCTCGCCTTCCACGCCCACAGGCACCGGCTCCAGGCGCGAGTCCAGGATGTACATCTGCGTGTTCGCGATCGGCCTGCCGATCGGAACCGTTTGCCCGTACTGTCCCGGCCTGCACGGCCACGCCGTCACGTCGACCGCGGCCTCTGTCGGTCCATAGAGATTGTGGACCTCGACGTGCGGCAGGCGGTCGGCCAACTCCTGGAGCGCGTTGTGCGGCAGCGCCTCGCCGCTGCACAGGATGCGGCGCACGCTCCGCGCGTTGTCCGCCGTCGCGCGTGTCAGAAACGCCGGCAACATCGACGGCACGAAGTGCAGCGTCGTGATCCGCTCCTTCGCGATGACGTCCGTCAGATACGCGGGATCCTGATGCCCTCCCGGCCGGGCCATCACCAGACGCGCGCCAGCCAGCAGCGGCAGGAAGAGCTCCCACACCGACACGTCGAAGCCGAACGGCGTCTTCTGCAGGACGCGGTCGTCGTCCCGGAGTTGGTACTCGGACTGTGCCCACCACAGCCGATTGACGACGCCCTGGTGTTCATTGAGCACACCCTTGGGCATGCCCGTCGAGCCCGAGGTGTAGATCACATAGGCCAAGTTGCCGGCACGGCCGGCGGCGCTGGTTGGCATAGCCTTGGGCACGTGCGGCCGCTCCGAGGCCAATGTGGGCTCTTCCTCGTCGACTCCTGGCGCGTGTGCTTCGGGATTGCCCGCAGGCTGCGATGCCAACCGCTGCCGCAGCTCCGCACTGTCGAGAACGAGCGTCGGAACGTCCGACTCGGGCAACAAAGTCAGCAAGGCCTGCTGCGTCAGCACGGCCTTGGGTGCCGCGTCCTCCACCATGTACCGCAGCCGCTCGGCGGGATAGGTCGGATCCAGCGGCACGTACGCGCCTCCGGCCTTCAGGATGCCGAGAAGGCCAATGACCATCTCCAGACTGCGCTCCGCGCAGATCGCCACGCGATCGTCCGGACCCACACCGAGTGCGAGCAGCTCATGGGCGAGCTGATTCGCGCGCACATTGAGCTCAGAGTAAGACAGGCTCTGCTCTTCGAAGACGGCGGCCACTGCATCCGGCGTCGCGACGACTTGCTGCTCGAACAGCTCGTGGATGAGCGTGTCGTCCGGATACGCCGCCTGCGTGGCGTTGAAGCCGTAGAGCAGTTGCTGGCGCTCCGCCGCGGACAGCATCGGCAGTTCGTCAATGCCGGCCGCAACATCCGCCGTCATCGCTTCCAGCAACTGCACGTAATAGCCGGCCCAACGCTCAATCGTCGCGCGATCGAACAGGTGGCTGGCGTACGTGAGCGTCCCGGACAGCGCATCGCCCCCTTCACTCAGGTTCAATGAGAGCTCGTACTGCGCGGTCGCCTGCGCCTGTCTCACCGGAGCCAGTCGCAGGTCCGGCAGGCTCAGCGTCTCTCCACCCTCGGACGTGTTGTTGTTGAAAGCCAGCATGGCCTGGAACAACGGGCTGTGACTGAGGCTCCGCGTCACGTGCGCCGCCTCGACCACCTGCTCGAACGGCAGCTCCTGGTGCGCGAACGCCGCGAGCGTCGTCTCCTTCACCTGCTCCAGCAGGGCCGCGACGCTCGTCGGCTCATCCAACCGCAGGCGCAAGGCCAGCGTGTTCACGAAGAAGCCAATCAGGTTCTCGACTTCCCGGCGTTGACGATTGGCGACCGGAGTGCCGATGATCACGTCCGTCTGACCGGACAGGCGTGCGAGCAACACACCCCAGGCCGACAGTAACGTCATGAACAGCGTCACACCCTGGCTCTGCGACACCGCGCGCAAACGCGTCGTCAGTTCCTTGGACAACGCGAGAGGCACGCTGTCGCCGTCATACCTCTGCAGCGCGGGCCGCGGCCGGTCGAGGGGCAGATTCAAAAGCGCGGGCGCACCGCTCAAATGCTCCTGCCAGAACGACACTTGACGCAACAACTCTTCGCCCTGCAGCCAGCTCCGCTGCCACTGCGCGTAGTCCGCGTATTGAATCTCCAGCGGCGGCAGCGGGTCGCCCTCGCCTTGCTGGAAGGCGGTGTACAGCGCGGCCAGCTCCTGCACCAGGATGTTGAGCGACCAGCCGTCGCTGACGATGTGGTGCTGCGTCAGCAGCAGAACGTGGTCGCCGGCACGGCCGGCCGCGCTGGTTGGCATAGCCTCGGGCTCGTGCGGTCGCTCCGAGGCTAATGTGTTCTCGGCGCCTCCCAACGTCAGCAGTTGCCCGCGAATCAGCGGACCCGTGCTCAGGTCGAACGGAGCCCGCGCCTCCTCCGCAGCCCGTGCGGCGACGGCAGCCTCGCGCTCCTCGGCCGGCAAATGCCGCAGGTCTTCGCGCTTCAACGCAAAGCCACAGTCTTCGGGCGCGATCTGCTGAAAGGGCACGCCATCGATGGCGACGAAGCGTGTGCGGAGGATCTCGTGTCGCGCCACGAGCCGATCGAGGGTCGCCTGCAATGCGTCCACGTCCAATCGTCCGAGGAGCCGCAACGCCGCAGGCATGTGGTACGCCGCGCTGGCCGCGTGATCGAGCTGGTCGAGGAACCACAACCTCTGTTGCGCCAGCGACAGCGGCAACGACTCACGACGATCGGCGCGTTGGATGCGGCCCATCGTGCTCGTCGCAGCAATGCGGACCACGTCCGCCAACGCACTCAGGCTGGGCGCGGCAAACAATGCGCGCAACGGCACTTCGACCTCCAGCGCCGCGCGGATGCGGGACACCAGTTGCACCGCCAGCAAGGAGTGCCCGCCAAGCTCGAAGAAGTGATCGTGACGACCAACCCGCGGCACCCTGAGCAAGTCGTGCCAGATGGCCGCGAGTGCCTCTTCGACCTCCCCTTGCGGGGCCTCATAGGTGCGCGCGACGAGCGCCGTCGCATCCGGCGCCGGCAGCGCGCTGCGATCCAGCTTGCCGTTCGCAGTAAGCGGCAGCACTGCCAGTTGTACAAATGCGGACGGAATCATCGCCTCCGGCAATTGCGTCGCCAGCGCCGTGCGCAACTCCCCGGCCTGCGGCGTGAGGCCCTCTTCCGCGACCACATACGCAATCAGCCGCGGATCGCCTTCCACGTCTTCGCGCGCGATCACCACCGCTTCGCGCACGCCCGGATATGCACTGAGCGCCGCCTCGATCTCGCCGAGCTCGATCCGGAACCCGCGGATCTTCACCTGGAAGTCGTTGCGGCCCAGGTACTCGATGTTGCCGTCCGGCAGCCAGCGCCCGAGGTCGCCGGTCTTGTACATGCGTCCGTTCGGCGTCGCGCTGAACGGATCGCGCACGAACCGCTCCGCCGTCAGGTCCGGACGGTTCAGATAGCCACGCGCGACCTGCACGCCCCCGATGTACAGCTCGCCTTCCACACCTACAGGCACCGGTTCGCCCCGCGAGTCCAGGATGTACATCTGCGTGTTCGAGATCGGTTTCCCAATCGGAACGGTCTGTCCGTATTGCCCCGGCCGGCACGGCCACGCCGTCACGTCGACTGCTGCCTCCGTCGGGCCATAGAGATTGTGAACCTCGACGTGCGGCAGTCGGTCGCTCAGCTCCTGCAGCGCACTGTGCGGCAGCGCCTCACCGCTGCACAGGATGCGGCGCAGGCTCCGGCCGTTCTCCGCCGTCGCACGTGTCAGGAACGCGGGCAACATCGACGGCACGAAGTGCAGCGTCGTGATCTGCTCCCTCGCGATGATGTCCGTCAGGTACGCGGGATCCTGATGCCCGCCCGGCCGGGCCATCACCAGACGCGCGCCGGCCAACAACGGCAGGAAGAACTCCCACACCGACACGTCGAACCCGAACGGTGTCTTCTGCAACACGCGGTCGTGGTCCCGGAGTTGGTACTCCGACTGCGCCCACCACAAACGATTGACGACACTCTGGTGCTCATTGAGCACACCCTTGGGCATGCCCGTCGAGCCCGAGGTGTAGATCACATACGCCAGATTGCAAACGGCAAAACCGTGCTCGCGTAGGTCCGGATTGCCCGCCGGCTGCGATGCCAAACGCTGCCGCAGCTCTTCACTGTCGAGCACGAGCGTCGGAATGTCGCCCTCGGGCAGCAGGACCAGCGCGGCCTGCTGCGTCAGAACGGCCTTGGGTGCCGAGTCCTGCACCATGTACCGCAGTCGCTCGGAGGGATAGGTCGGATCGAGCGGCACGTACGCGCCGCCGGCTTTCAGGATACCGAGGAGGCCAATGACCATTTCCAGACTGCGCTCGGCACAGATGCCCACGCGATCGTCCGGTCGCACGCCGAGCGCGATCAGCTCATGGGCGAGCTGGTTCGCGCGGGCATTGAGCTCTGCGTAAGACAGGCTCAGATCTTCGAAGACCACGGCAACTGCGTCCGGCTGCGCGGCTGCCTGCTGCTCGAACAGTTCGTGAATGAGCGTGTCGTCCGGATATTCCGCGTACGTGGCATTGAAGCCGTACAACACCTGCTGCCGCTCCGACTCCGGCAGCAGCGACAGCGTTTCCACGCTTGCTGATGGATCTGCCACGATCGCTTCGAGCACCCGGACGTAGTAGCCGGCCCAACGCTCGACCGTGGCACGGTCGAAGAGGTCACTGGCATAGACGAGCATGCCGGACAACTGCTCGCCACCTTCACTGAGGTGGACGGACAACTCGTATTGCGACGTGACCAGCGTCTGCTCCGCGGGGGCCAGTTGCAGATCCGGCAGGCTCAACGACTCGTCGCCTTCCGACGTGTTGTTGAGCGCCAGCATGGACTGAAGCAGCGGGCTGTGCGTGAGGTTGCGCGCGGCCTGCACCGCGTCGACTACCTGCTCGAACGGCAACTCCTGATGCGCAAACGCAGCAAGCGTCGTCTCTTTGACCTGCCCCAACAGGCCCGCGACGCTGGGACCCTTTTCGAAACGCAGACGCAGCGCCAGTGTATTGACGAAGAAGCCGATGAGATTCTCGACCTCGAGCCGCTGACGGTTCGCCACCGGCGTGCCGACGACGACGTCGGTCTGTCCGGACAGGCGCGAGAGCAGGAGCCCCCAGGCCGAGAGCAGGGTCGTGAACAGCGTCACGCCCTGGCGTTGCGAGACGGCACGGAGGCGCGCCGCCAGGTCGCGTGACAGCATCAGCGGCACACGGTCGCCGGCATAGCTCTGCAGCGCAGGCCGTGGCCGGTCGAGCGGCAGTGTGAGCAGCGCCGGCGCGCCGGCCAGATGTTGCTTCCAGAACTCGACCTGCCGCGACAGCTCTTCGCCCTGCAGCCAGTTCCGCTGCCATTGTGCATAGTCGGCGTACTGGATCGCCAGCGGCGGCAACGGATCGCCCTCGCCGCGGTGGAATGCGGTATAGAGCGCCGCCACTTCGCGCACCAGGATGCCCAGTGACCACGCATCGCTCACGATGTGATGCTGCGTGATCAGCAGCACCTGATCGTTCTCTCCGACCATGAGCAGTTGCCCGCGGATCAACGGACCTGCACTCAGATCAAAAGGCGTCCGCGATTCTTCCGCGGTGAGCGCGCTCACGGCATGATTGCGGCTATCGGGATCGAGCGTGCGGAGATCACGCAGCGTCAGTGCAAAGCCGCAGTCCTCCGGCGCGATGTGCTGATAGGGCACGCCGTCGATCGCCACGAAGCGCGTGCGGAGCCCTTCGTGCCGGGCCACGACGCGGTCGAGCGTGGCCCGCAATGCGGCCACGTCCAGCCGGCCGATGAGCCGCAAGGCCGCCGGAATGTGGTACGCGGCACTGGCCCCCTTGTCGAGCTGGTCGAGGAACCACAGGCGCTGTTGCGCCAAGGAAAGAGGCAACGGCTGACTGCGATCCGCGAGCTCGATCTGCCCCAACGTGCTCGCGCCCGCCGCGCGCACGGCATCGGCCAAGGCGCTGAGGCTCGCCGTGACGAACAGGTCCCGCAATGGCAACTCGACGTGCAGCGTCGCGCGGATGTGCGAGATCAATTGCACAGCCAGGAGCGAGTGGCCCCCAAGCTCGAAGAAGTTGTCCTGTCGCCCGACACGCTCGACGCGCAGCAAGTCCTGCCACAGCGTCGCCAGCGCCTCTTCGATCTCTCCCTGCGGAGCCTCGTATTCCCGCGCCGCAAGGGCCGTCGCCTCCGGAGCGGGCAGGGCCAGGCGGTCGAGTTTCCCATTGGCCGTCAGCGGCAGCGCATCCAGTTGCACGAACGCCGAGGGCACCATGTACTCCGGGAGTTGGCGCGCCAGCGTCTCGCGCAAATCGCCCACCGACAAATCGACGCCTTCGTCCGTCACCAGATACGCGACCAGGCGCTTGTCGCCCGGCGCGTCTTCCCGTGCGAGCACCACCGCGTCGCGCACACCGGCGCATTGGCTCAGCTTCGCCTCGATCTCGCCCAGCTCGATACGGAAGCCGCGGATCTTCACCTGGAAGTCCTTGCGGCCCAGGAACTCGATCGTGCCGTCCGCCAGCCAGCGACCGCGGTCGCCGGTTTTGTACATCCGCGCATCGGTCTTTGTGTTGAACGGATCGCGCACAAAGCGCTCCGCCGTCAGCTCAGGGCGGTTCAGGTAGCCCCGTGCGACGCCATCGCCGCCAATGTGAATCTCCCCTTCGACGCCCACCGGTACCGGCTCGCCGCGGGTGTCGAGAATGTAGATCTGGGTATTGGCGATCGGCCTACCCAGCGGAATGGACCGCGCATCGTCCGCGACCGCACGGATGTCGTGTGTACACGCGAACGTCGTCGTCTCAGTCGGACCGTAGCCATTGACCACATGCTCAGGACGTTCCTCGCGTTTGAGTAGCTGCCGGATCGTCTTCGGATCCAGCGCATCGCCACCCACCAGCAGGTATCGCAACTGCCCGAAGGCCTCGGGCAGGCTGTCCACATACTGATTGAACAGTCCGACCGTCAGCCACAACGCCGTCACGCCGCCGGCGTGTAAGGCCGCATTGAGCCGGGCCGGCTCCATGACCACGGACTGCGGCACGATCAACAAACGCGCGCCGTTGAGCAGCGCACCCCAGATCTCCCACGTCGCGGCGTCGAAGGCCGGGTTGGCGCAATGTGCGAAGCAGTCCGCTGGGGTGGCCTCGAAGTAGGGATTATTGATGACCAGCCGCGTGACGCAGCGGTGGTCCACCATCACGCCCTTGGGCATGCCCGTCGAGCCCGAGGTGTAGATCACGTAGGCCAGATTCCGCGCGTGGAGTCCGGACACTGTGGGGTTGTGCGCGGGCATGCGCCGCGCGAGAACGGGCACGTCCACGTCGAGCCGCAGCACCGGAAGGTCGGTCTCCGGCAACAGCGCTTCGACGTCCGACTGGATCAGCAGCGCCACCGGCGCGCTGTCCTCGAGCATCCAGGCCAGCCGCTCGCGCGGATAGCTCGGGTCCAAGGGCACATACGAGCCGCCGGCCTTGAGAATGCCCAGCATGCCCACGATGAGGTCCGCATTGCGCTCACTGCAGATGGCCACGCGATCATCAGGCTTCACGCCCAGGTTGATCAGGTAATGCGCTAGTTGATTCGCGCGCGCATTGAGCTCCGCGTAGGTCAGCGATTCGTCTTCAAAGACCACCGCGACGGCCTCGGGCTGCCCGTCTGCCAACTGCTCGAACAGCTCGTGAATGAGCTGCTCCTGGGGATACGGCACTTCCGTGTCATTGAACGCAGACAGTTGGTGCTGCCGCTCCGCGGCGGACAACAGCGGGAGCGTGTCCATGGCGACGGAACTGTCGGCCACCATCGACTCGAGCACGCGAGTGTAGTGCGCAGTCCAGCGTTCGATGGTCGAGCGATCGAAGAGCGCGCGGGCATAGACCCAGGCCCCGGCCAACACCTCGCCGGCGTCGTCGAGCAACACCTGCAGATCCACTTGGGTCGTGTCGTGAGCGCGCTCCACAGGCGCCAGCTTCAAGCCGGGCAGCTCCAGCGGACTGTCGTCCGTCTGGCTGCCTTCCAGGTTGTTCCAGGTGAAGGTGACCTGCGCCAGCGGGGAATGGCTGAGGCTGCGCTGCGGCTGCAGCGCCTCCACCACCTGCTCGAACGGCAGCTCCTGATGGGCGAACGCGGCCAGCGTCGTCTCTTTCACCTGCGCGAGCAGCGCGTCCACGCTCGTTTGCTCGTCGAGGCGCAGGCGCACGGCCAGCGTGTTGACGAAGAATCCAATGAGACCCTCCACCTCGCGCCGCTGGCGATTCGCGACGGGCGTGCCGATGACGACCTCGGTCTGTCCGGACAGGCGCGAGAGCAGCAGGCCCCAGCCCGACAACAGGGTCATGAACAGCGTCACGCCGTGGCTCTGGGATAGCGCCCGCAGCCCGCTGGTCAGCTCCGCGGACAACACAAACGGCACGATGCCGCCGGCATGACTCTGCACGGGCGGACGCGGCCGGTCGAGCGGCAATGCGAGCAGTGCGGGCGCGCCACCGAGATGCCTCTTCCAGAACTCGATCTGCCGGGCCAGCTCCTCGCCTTGCAGCCATTGGCGCTGCCACACCGCATAGTCGGCGAACTGGATCTCCAGCGGCGGCAGCGGATCGGCCTCGCCGCGAAGGAACGCGGTATAGAGCGTCGCCACTTCGCGCACCAGGATGTTCAGCGACCAGCCGTCACTGACGATGTGGTGTTGCGTCACGAGCAACACGTGCTCATCGGCGTTTACGCGCAACAGCCAGCCGCGGATCAACGGTCCCTTGCTCAGATCGAACGGAGCACGCGCCTCCTCCGCCGTGAGCTCCGCCACGGCGCGGGCCCGAGCGTCGTCGTCCAAAGCGCGCAGATCGCGCAGCGTCAGAGCAAACCCGATGTTCTCCGGTGCAATCTGCTGATACGGGACGCCGTCGATGGCCACAAAGGACGTTCTCAGCCCTTCGTGTCGCGCCACGACGCGATCGAGGGTGGCCTGCAACGCCGCGACGTCCAGCTCGCCGATCAACCGCAACGCGGCCGGTATGTGGTACGAGGCGCTGGCCGACTTGTCGAGTTGATCGAGGAACCACAGACGTTGCTGCGCTAGCGACAGTGGCAGCGGCCGCGTGCGGTCCGCGATCTCGATCCGTCCCAA
>Ga0307505_10000182_pt1 | contig 78391 bp, 77 predicted proteins | sample 23_S_MG_FD_202183 | JGI IMG/M metagenome (GOLD analysis project Ga0307505, IMG submission 202183) | Soil microbial communities from Populus trichocarpa stands in riparian zone in the Pacific Northwest, United States - 23_S | ecosystem: Environmental > Terrestrial > Soil > Riparian zone > Trees... | reverse complement strand
GACGCACACGAAGGCCCAGAAAAAGCGGGCTGAGAAGGAACTCACACGGGATGAGGCGGGAGGGGTCTGCCCATTTGACAACAGACAGCCATATCAACGATTGGCTCGAAGAAATCGACTTGGGTGCCCTCTTCATCCCCCTGATGAAACTCCTCGGCAGGCTTCTCGACCAAGACCGCCATCTTCGTCTGAAGCCACCCGATCGCTTGTTCTCTGAACGGCAAGTCGATCTGCCACTCAACCGTCCGAAAGCGACCACGCTTGTCTCGTGCGAGTACGGTCGCCACGTAGTCGTTGTCGGTCGTATCAATCGAGACTAACCCTAGAAGCTTCTCATCGCCTTCTTGGAACCAATCCAACTCCTCGGCAAAGAGAACCGAATATGGGCTTCGGATGTACCCCGCCAGGGCATCAAAGCGCAATTTGGAAAGACGCTTCATAGGTTCAGCGGGCTTCGCTTGGTCGTGCCGACCAACAGCCCTAGGCTCCTGGGATTCCTTCAGGTGGCTTCGTGATGGCGCTCAACTTACCGCCAGTCCAAAGAGCAACCGGCGTCATGAACTGCTCAAACCAAACGTGGAGATGGTCGTTCGGTTGAAACCGATTGTCACGCGCCGCGAACTCTTGGGCCAAATCCACTGCAATAGCGCCCATCGCGCCCTCGTTGGGAAACGGCAGCTGAAAGAATCGAAACCGAACCGCTCTGATTCGGCCGGACAGTACGGTAATGGCAGGAGGCGCGATTCCGTGCTTCTCCGCGATTAGTCTCGCCACCTCACGATTCTCGGGCGTAGCAAGGAGCGCGTCCCGTTTTTGCCCTAGCCGGAGCGCAAGCCCCAGTACAGCCGAGATCACTCTTCGAACGTCCTTTTCTGGCACATCTGGTGGTAGGTGGCCGGTCTCGTGTACGGCCTTGTTTCGCCATGCAATTCCGGCTCGAACGCTCTCACCGTCGATCGCCTTCAAGTCCTCTTCGGAAAGAAGCATTTCAAGGAGAAGGCCGACTCGGGTCGCGAGCGAGATGTCCGGGTTGAGATATTTCCCGAGCCGTGATTTGGACCATCCTCTGTTTAGCTCGAAATGTGCCCTCAAGAACTGGCTAACGACAATCTCAAGGCAAACGACTGCTTCGAGCACCGCCAATCGTAGGTTTCCAACCCGCAAGTGTTCAATCGAGTTGGTAAGAAACTCCCTCTCTGGCGCAGGCGAGACATTGTCCTGAATCGCTTCGGTGATCTCAGGCCAGGCACCGGCGGCAAAGGAAGCGGTCGGCTGACTCAACGTCCGGCGACGTAAGTCTGCGACCATCCGCTTGGCCAACATGTCCGCCAGGGTCAAACCGTCCTCTTTGACGAAGGACGACCACGTGTCGCCATCATTCGAGAAGGCGACTCCCCAATCGAGTAACACGTTGTTGGGCGCCTCGTCCGACGTTCGAACCTCCCGGACGTTCGTAAGCGTTCCGAAATTGCGTACGCTGCGGAGTACTCGATTGACTGCTCTTGTCAGAAGCTTAACAAGGGTCGGCCGATCATCGCTCGTTACGGCCGTTGTCAGTGGGCCATCCCCTTGATCTTGCAGAGTGAGCTCTATGGCGCGAATGCGCCGGAAATGCTTTTCGGCCGCCGTGACCTCCGCCCCTTCATGCGCCAGCGGGCTCTCGCCCTTCAGGCTCAGGTTGACCGTGCAACCTTCGTGAACGAAAGATAGCGAGGGAGACAACTGATCCAAGGAAGCGGCGGTGAGATAAACGTCGAGTGGAATGCTGAGTCGAATACGCATTGGGCGAGATCTTAACGGGATTGGGACGACGCGGCGAGGCAGTCTATTCTTGAAGTTGTGCAAGGACTTCAGGAATGGCGAAGACTTCGCAGTGCCGCAGCGGAATGCCGCCACTGGCTCCATTCCAACCGGATACGAGAGGCTCGACAAGGGAAACCATGAAGTACTTAGGGACAGCCTTTGAGCAGCTACAGTTCGCGATCAAGCTCATGACTGCGGCGGAGTTGGGTCACTTGAAGGTCGAAGAAATCGATACTCCGAACGTGATTCAGGACGGCCGATCAGTTCTCGTGCTGCCGGACAGGGTGCTGAACTCGCAGGATGATCTGATTCTGGCCTGCCAGAACAACGTGACCATCAACTTCGGCGCAGCGGCCATCACTCTGAATCGCTGTCGCGAGGAGGCTGGTCTACAACTGCCCGATCCTATCGTGAGCGAAGACGACCAATGGATAGCGCTTGTCTATCAGATCCGTAACGCGTTCGCACACGACATCGCTGAGCCACGGTGGAACATCACGAGAGAGCGATATTCGCGCGGGTTCACCGTTGGTTCGGTCACGGCGGACCTCACTGGCTTAGATGGTCTGCCTTTCGATCACGGCCAAATCGGTGGGCCCGAGGCGCTGTTCTTACTGAAAGACTACGGCTTGACGAAACTGCTTCCGGCCCTGCCCGACAAAACGCCCTGACACGTGATGCGAATGTGCTACTCCGAGAACAGGTCGCCAACTTGGACCCGAAGAGCACGTGCCAATCTCAGCAGATGGAGGGTTGAGCAGTTCCGAACGCCTCGCTCTATGCCGCTCATGTAGCTGCGGCCGATTCCTGCCCTGTCAGCAAGAGCCTCCTGCGAGAGTCCTTGCTTGTTCCGAATCCGCCTGACGTTGGCCTCCACCGCCGGAAGGCCGATGCGGCTTTTCGCGTTGTACCACTGGCTGTCGTGGCGCAGGTACTCGCGCCCGTCGAGATGAATCACGAGATGGCCGCCAGTGGCAGCCGTGACAAGTTGAGTCTCCATAAGCCCCCTCCAGGACTGAAATCCAACGCGAACGCACGGAGGCGGACCTGCGGCGCTCGAAGGAACAACAGCTGACTGACTGCGCGGGCGAGAGGCGAGGAGGCTCTTACTTTTGCCGGGGCTTCTTGGCCGTCTTGGCTGCGGTGCGCTAGTGGCGTCTTATCCGACTTACTGCGCCGCTCTTGCCCGGATCTTCTTTGGCCTGTTTGTGCTTGGCCCGCCTCCGCCATTGTAGCGCTTCCGGCGTCCCGCCGTCGAAACGGTCAGCCCGGGGAGACGGTGCTGTGTTTCCTCGAGCTGCGAGTACGGCGGGTCTATCTGCGGTCATTGGTGGCGTCAATGGGCACTTGCTACTGGAGCCGTATGCGCGGTGCGCGCCTATCCGTAGAGAACTTCCCCCACAACGCCGGCCTCTGGACTGCACCGGCGGACTTTGGGATTTCCACCTTCCTGCTACCTCCGCCCGTTTTGATCCATGAATTCGGCCACGCCCTGGGGCTTGGCCACTCAACGACAGACACGCTCCTTAAAGAGCGGCCACCGCATCCTCGCGCCGAGCAGGCAAGCAGCTGTGCCCGAAAGGCCTGCCGCAGCCCACCTGAAGTGCCATCCCCCGCTCGACCCGGTCGGCCTCGCGCTGGAGAACTTCGACGGTATCGGGCAAGGGGCGGCCCAAAGCTCTGCCGGTGGCTTGTTTGTAGGCGGTTTTTTTTGTGGCCGGCCTCCCGAAACAGAAAGGGCGAGAGAAGACCCGAAGAATACGCGGCGATTCGGGAACTTAGCTCTGTAGGGAAGGGGCAATTCGCCGGCCGCGCGAAGCCGGAACGCGGGTGTGTGGCGAGAACGTTGCGCAGCGCGATCCCGTTCCTCTGGGAGCCTTTGCCGCCAACACCGAACTGATTGTTCTTGGGAGAGTCGCGGCCTCCGGATGAACGAACCGGAAGCCCCGACGAGAAAACGCCGATGACGATACCAGACGCTGACCAGGTCGTTCTCTACGTCCTTGCCGCAAAGGGTCTCCTCGACACACTCAGTGATATTGGGGTGAGTGCATTGCGTCTCTGTGCATCGCGCTGGCGGGAAGTCCGCGAGATTCTCGGGGCGGCGGCCGGACCACGCGACGAACATAAGGCGAAACTGATACGCTCCACGTCCGGCATGGCGCTCAAGACCTGCAACGTGACGATCACCGACGCCGCCGGCGTCCGCCACACGGCGGAAGTGACCGCCGAGTCGCTGTTTGAGGCCGCCGCCATGGGCCTTGCGGCTTTGAAGAAGGACGGCTGGACGGGCACGATCGGGCCGGCGGCGCGCCTCGAGGTCGAGGTCCGCGAGGCCGTCGTCAGGCACACGCTCACGGTGCCGCAGATCGAGCGCTGGCTTCAGGGCGCGACCACGAGCCCGAACGAGCGCGTGCGGAAAGACCGCCTCCGCGCATTGCTGCAGACGTCGAGCCTGCATCCCGTCTCCCGTCCCTAAAAACGCTCCACGCCGGTCTTCCGCCGCCCTGAATTCAAAGCGGACGGGCAGGGCTCGCAAGCCGCCGTGCCATCGCGCCGAAGTGCAACGGAGGCGGATGACACGCCGGCTGCCAAATAGCCCGTGCCCTCGGGCGAGCGTCGCGTCGCTCCCCGTCCTCCCGTGCCAGCGCCCGGTTCCTGTTCCCGCGAAGGAACAGCCGCAGGACGCGGGGCACTTAACAGGAGGACAGGCTCACGCGGACGGAAGACATGACGTTGCGGGAATTGACGGTGCGCTACACAGCGCGGAAGGGAAGTGACGGCTGGCCCGTCGCCGTCAGCCGCTCGGTGGCGAGCCCGCGCGATGCCGCCGCCGCCTTCATGGCGACGCTGCAAGACGAACCTGGCGAGGTCTTCGCGATCCTCTGCCGCTCGACCAAGAACCGCGTGATCGCGTACCACGAGGTGAGCCGCGGCACGCTCGATTCAACGCTCGTCCACCCGCGCGAGCTGTTCAAGGCGGCGCTGCTCGCGAACGCGGCCTCGATCATCGCGGCGCACAACCATTCGTCGGGCGACCCCGCGCCGTCAGCCGATGACGTGGCGCTCACCACGCGCCTCGCCGCGGCGGGCGAGCTGATCGGCATTCCGGTGACCGATCACATATCGTCGGCGAGGGCCACTACTACTCCTTCCGGGAGGCGGGCCGGTTGGCGGGCGGGTGACAACATGCTCGTTCCCGGCAAGACAAACCGGGGCATCACGTGCTAAGTTTGGGCATGGCGAAGATAGGGCGTAACAACCCCTGTCCGTGCAATTCTGGAAGGAAATTCAAGCGCTGCCACGGCTTCAGCAAGGGCGGAACGCATCCCCAGGCGCGGTTTCAGGATGACCTGCTCGCGCGGGATGCCGCCCTGCGCGTCCAGCGTGAACGCCAGCAGGGTCTCGGCAAGCCCATCATCTCAGCCGAATTCAAGAACCAGCGCTTCGTCGCCGTCGGCAACCGGCTGTTTCACTCGGGGCGCTGGCGCACATTCCACGACTTTCTGGTGGGGTACATCTCTTCCGCGATCGGGCCCGCCTGGGGTAATGCCGAGATCGCGAAACCGGCCGCCGAGCGCCACCCGATCATCCGCTGGTATCAGGCGCTCTGCGCGCACCAGCGCACCTTCATGGACGCGTCGGGCAAGGTGCAGACCGGCTCCTGGACCGGCGCCGTGGGCGCCTACATGCACCTGGCCTACGACATCTACACGCTGCAGCACAACGCCGAACTGCAAGCCATCCTGCTCGGGCGCCTGCGCAATCACGAGCGCTTCACCGGCGCGCGTTACGAGGTGCAGGTCGCCGCGATCTTCATCCGCGCCGGCTTCGACCTCGAATTCGAGAACGAACAGGACGGCAGCACGACTCACTGCGAGTTTACCGCCACGCACCGGCGCACAGGACAGCGATTCTCGGTCGAAGCCAAGAGGCGCGAGGCCGGAAGGCTTCGCATCGGCCGCCTGTTCAACGGCGCGCTCGCCAAGCAGGCCAACCATCCGCGCGTCGTCTTCATCGACGTCAATATGCCCGACGATACCCGCGGCGGCTCGAAGCCTGCGTTCCTCGAGAAGGTGTTTGCCGACCTGCGGCGTTTCGAGGGGCAGGCACTGAACGGGAGCCCGCGGCCCCAGGCCTACGTGTTCCTGACGAACACGCCATGGGAGCACGCGCTCGACGCACCCGCGCCGCGCACAACGATCCAGGCCGAAGGTTTCCAGATCCCTGAATTCAAGCCACGCTACGTATCAAGCTTGCGGGAAGCGATCGACGCGCGCGAGAGGCACATCGAGATGCACGAACTCATCAACTCGATGAGGGAGCACGCCGATGTGCCGTCGACCTTCGACGGCGAAATTCCGGAATACGCCTTCAATCCGGATGCTGTTCGCATTCGTATCGGTGAGCGCTACATGATCACGGACGCCGACGGCGTGGACCGCCCCGGTGTGGTCACGACGGCGATCGTAATCGAAGCGTGGCGCGCAATTATGTGTGGCGTGACGCTTGATGACGGCCAGTCGGTGCTCTGCAAGATTCCGGCGACCGACGACGACATCCAGGCCTGGCGCCAGCACCCCGACACCATGTTCGGCGCCGTCGGGCAGAAGCAGACCCGGTGCGAGGACCCGCTCGAGGTCTACGACTTCTTTCATGAGGCTTTCCGCCGCCTCACGAAAGAGGAACTGCTCAAGGCCCTCGCTACCGCGCCGGACTATGCTCGCCTCGCCAAACTCGGCCAGCCCGAACTCGCCAGTCTTCACGCCGAACGCATGGCAAACGGCGCGCTCGCAATGCGCGCCGCGCGACAGTCAGCCTGAGTTCTCGGTCGGAATCAGGCCGTCGTCAATCATCATCCTCGGCCTCACCCTCATCGTCGGTCCGTCCAGGAACCGGCGGCACGGTGAGTGCGCCCCGGGAGACCTTCACATCCAGCGTCCTCATCGAGGGCTCCGTGATGTTGGCCGCGACCAGCCTCACGTGCACAGTGAACGAGCCGATGTCTTCATCGGCGCCGAATTGAAAGTACACGACGGGCAGCTCGCAGGGCACATGATGCTTGACGCGCTTGACGATGTACTGAACCCGCTGCCCGGAATCATCGCCGGAGATATGAGGTCCGTCCTCGTTCGCGCTCACGTCACGGAGTCCGGGGACGACGAAGTCCCTCAGATACGGAGTCTGGAGATCCGCAATGGAGTCGAACATGCTGCGTGCCCTCGGCACAGCAGGCGGTGCAGGTAACGCGGGCGGCTCCTCGAGCCACTGGCCAGGCGCCTCGGTCCAGAACTCGACGTCGATGTCATCCGCTGGCGCCGTTCCCGTATTCTCCAGGACGAGATTGAACGGCAGAATCCGCTTGAGCCCGTTGACCAGCAACGGCCACTCGCGCAGGTAGCCGCAGTACTTCTCGAAGTAGCGATCGATCGCCGCGTTGCGCTTCTGCGCATCCTCCTCCGAAACATAACCGGGAAAGCCTTCCAGCATCTTCAAAGAGGAGATCCCGCCCCGCATGTCCGGAAACGCGGTCGGCGTAACGCCGATGTGCGGGTGCTCCTTTCGCCAGGCTTCCTTCAGCCGGTCAAGTTCCTGGTAGTTGAACGGCCTGACCAAAGTCACGACGAACTGGCCGAGAGTGCCGGAGCCTGCGAAGGCCAATTGCAGCCTCGGCGCGGCGTTCTGAAACCGCGCGAGATCCCGTTTGGTCGTCTCCAGTTCCCGCTCGACGTCGTCCGGCTCGAGGCGATTCTCGAGTTCCTCCCTGGGCCGCACGATCTCGATCCGCCGGGAGCCCGCCTTGATGTTCAGGCCGAGATCGTCGCTCAGGACGAGTGCGCGGTCTTTCGGCCTTGACTCGGTGAAGTCAAGAAACGACGCCAGTATACGGTCGTCGAATTCACGCCTGTCGAGCCGATGCCGTTCAAAACAGTCGTCGGGTGGTTCGGCGTCGAGCCCCATCACGCGGACGCCCGGTCGGATCTCGACAGATGTTACCGAAAGGCCGAGCGAGAAGAGTTTCTTGATAGCGGCCTGGGCCCGGGCCTTCTCTTGACGGCTGCCAGTCCGCTTGTGCCGGTCGAGTTCGGCCAGAACGGCGGGGGCGAAGACCAGCGTCGCCTCTTGGACGCGCAGCTCTTTCGCCCAGTCCACGTCCGTGAAGAACCGGAAATGCAGAAGCACATTCGTATCGATGAAGACGAACACCCGCACAATTTCCTCCCGCACGCATCGCGCTCGTGAACCTCAATCGTCATATCAGCTTCAGCCGCATGATGCCAGGGTACGCTTCCCCGGTGACCAGACCATAGAAATGGACTGTCGGGCACCTCACTGGGAGTGGCCATGCGAAAGTCACGGTTCACGGAAAGCCAAACCGTCAGCATCCTGAAAGAAGGCGAGGCGGGTCTGCCGCTCGCCGAGCTCGTACGCAAACACGGCATCAGCCGGGCGACGTACTTCACCTGGAAGTCGAAGTACGCGGGCGCCATGGTGGCCGACCTGAAGCGGATGAAGGAGCTGGAGGCGGAGAACGCGAAGCTGAAGCGCCTCTATGCCGACCTGGCGCTGGAGAACGCCGCGATCAAGGACGTGCTCAGCCGAAAACTGTAGGTCCGGCCGCGCGTCGTCAGGCCGTGGAAGCCCTGGCGACGGAGCATCGACTCTCGGTCCGCCGCGCCTGCCGCGTCGTCGGACTGGCGCGTGCCACGTGGTATGCCCCACCGATCGACGCAGCGGTGCGGGACGCGGCAGTTGATGCGCTGCAGGCGGTGGTCGAGGAGTATCCGCGGTGGGGCTCCTGGAAGTGCTACGACCGCCTGCGACTCGACGGCCGGCCGTGGAACCACAAGCGGGTGCATCGGGTGTACGTAGATTTGCGGCTGAATCTGAAGCGGCGGACCCGGCGGCGCGTACCCGCGCGCTCAACGTCTTGGACGAGGGGAACCGTGAAGGGCCGATGAACGCCGTATGGGCCAGGAACGCAGCGCGATCCTGCAACTGCAGGTGGCACTCGTAGAGCAGGGTCTCGATGCTACCGGTGCGGTCTTCGATGATGGGCTCGGACTCCTCAAGATGACGCGCGCCCGACAACGTCGGCGACGCGCAGCGGCTGACAAGGAGAACAGGCACACGGGGGGAGCGACCCCTAAGGGCGGGGCCAGGAGGCTCGGCGAGGGGACCCACCTGCCGTCCTCGGCCGAGGGGGTCGCTCCCCCCGTGTGCTTCGACGAAGGCTTCGACGGCGTGTCGCCTCGATGCCCCGCGTCGATACAAGCGCAATCATCGGTACGCGGGGCCCACGTGGGGTTCGGCGATGGGGCCCGGGTCCCCACACTCGCGGGCCCCTCACACGACCCCTGCATACGCGCCAAACTGGTCGTACCGGTGCGGCAGCGGGTAGCAGACCAGGCGTCCGCGCTCGGCGAGAGGAGCGACACCGAGAGCCTGCTCCAGGCGTCCAGCCCCACCCGCTAGCCACCGGCTGAACAGCGCCTCCAGCTGCGGTTCCGCGTAGGCGAGTCGGGCGATCCGAAACGCCTGGAGCTCCGCGATGGCGAGCGTCCCGTGGGCGCGCTGCTCCACGGCTCGCCGTGCGTTGAAGTAGCGCTCGAGGTCACGTCGCTGGCCCTCGGACCACGCGCCGAGCGTCCCCGTCGCGCGGTGAAATACGTCGCGGAGGGCGGCCGTGCCGACCCCGACGGGATGGGCCACCAGCACGGTCCAGGCGGGCACGGCGCTCAGCAGCCGAGCGTGCGTGGTGAGCCATCGCGCGAAGGGAACCGGGCTCCCGTCGACGGACAGAAAGACGAGGTGTAGCTGCACGGGCTCCCCCATCAGCGCGATCGGCAGCTTGTCCACGAAGTAGCGCGTGGTGTGCGCTCGCGCGGCATCGACGGCCCAGGTGTGGCGGGGCAGATCGACGGTCGGGATCCCCAACTGCTCGGTGCAGAGGGCCACCTTCTCCGCCTCCGTGGCGTACCAGACGCCCGTCGGGTGACCCAGGGCGATGTCCAACAGCATCAGCTTCTGGGCGATGCGCGCGGGTGACACGGGTCGCTGATTCCGGTCGTGGGGTGCGCCCACGGCCCCGTACACGCGCGCGTCGCGCAAGTGGTAGATGTGCCCGCGGTCGGCCCGGTAGGTGGCCCGGACGGCCACGCCGCGGGCGACGACGGCCACACAGAAGCGCTGGACGTTCTTACCCTTGGCCGTGCCCGCGAACGCGGTGTACTGGCGACGCAGGAAGTAGCCGCTGTGCCGGGCCACCTGCGTGAGGAACGTCGCCTGCCGCGCCGTAAACCCGAGGGCTTGCACGGCGGCCACACGGGCGTCGGCGGTCATCCCAGCCACTGGAGTGTCCGGGGGTCGGCGGGCTCGCCACCGCGCGGGGTGCGGAGGCCAAAGCGCGTGGGCGTGGGGCGATAGCACCAGAACCCGGCCTGGGTCTCCCCGGCGAGCTGCCCCCGGGAGTAGTGCTCGGTCACGACCTCCACATCGCGCACATCGCGCCGGCCGTCCCCCGCGAAACGCCACCGCCGACACCGCGCGCGCGGCGAAGGGCGCTCACCACGACCTCAAGCCGATCGCGATCGCCCACATGTATGCCAACGACATCAGCTGACCCATGGACCGCAGACTCGACGCGAGTGGGTCGTCGTGAACGGGGGTTCCGGGTCAACGGCCGATATGGCGCGGTCATCGGTCGCAGTGGCGGACCATCGGGGGACAGACGAAGCGTCGTAGGGTGCGAGGCACGACCGCTCTCGACTGCGGCGCCGGCTCTCGACCCACGGGACTTTCACAGAAACAAGAGACAGGACCGAAGGATACGGTCGAGCCTGCCGCTGCCCTCCTCGTTCGTCGATGAGACCGTCCGACGCTCCCCGACGGCCGATCGGCTGCTCCGTCACGCAGACCTCCCGGCGCTCCGGTAACGGCCCTCCACGGGGGCGCGTGGGCGGGTCAAGGGCGCGACGCTCAAACAGAGGCGGAGCGGCGAGCAACGCGAGCGAACCCTTGACGCGCCCATGCGCTCCCGTACGATGATTCACCGGAGCGACGATCACCGCCGCAGAGGATGCGATGCAGGCCTCGGCTCTGTGGAATTGGCGGCCCGGCAATGTTGCCCCGCCCACATTGCAATCTGGCGAACAGACGACGGCCTTCGGATGCGCGACGCTGAGTACCACGCGTCGCAACGTCTCGCCCCGGCGATGCCGGGGAACCAGGAGCGACGCCGAAGAGGTCACCATGTCCCAGGATGTCCGCGCTGCAGCAACCACGCCTTCGACCCATGAGCCTTCACTCCTAGATCCGAGTCTCCACGACCTCCTGACCGTGGACGACGTGGCTGCCGTGCTCAAGGTCACCAAGAACTGGGTCTACGAGCACACGCGGTCACGGGTGACGTCACCCCAGAATCGTCTGCCCCATATTCGGGTCGGGAAGTATCTGCGATTCGACGCCCACGATCTGCGGGCGTACCTCGATGCACAGCGGGCCGCTACCACGCGGGTTCTCCGCCGGCCCTGAGGTCGGTAGAATGGTTGGCGGGCTAGACCACGGAGAGTCGGCGAGAGAAAGGACAGTCTCTCGAATGGCTCAGAAACGGCAGTACGGAAGCGGGCAGATCAAGGAGGCCCGCAACGGGTGGGTGATTCGCTGGTGGGAACCGGAAATCGCTCGCGACGGCAGCAAGCAGAAAGCGCTGCGCTACGAGCGTCTTGGGGCCATGTGCCGCAAGCAGGCTGCGGAGATTTTGGCGCAGCGGATTGCGGCGGCCGGAAACGGGAAGGCGATCCGCTCACGCGTCGTGTTCCGCAGGTTGGTCGCGGAGTGGGAAACGTCGATTCTCCCCATGTACAAACCGTCGACGCAGAAGCATCGCCGGTTCATGCTGAAAAAGCACCTGCTGCCGGAGTTTGGCGACAGGGCTGTGTGCGAGATCGGGCGGCAGGACATCCAAGGGTATGTCGCTCGCTTGATGCGCGCCGAATACGCGCCGAAGTCCATCGATCACATTCACGACGTACTGAGCGCGGTGCTTCGGACGGCGGTCAAATGGGGGCATCTTCCGGAGAATCCGGCGCGCGGCGTCGAGTTGCCGACGTTGAAATGCGTGCGCCCGAAATGGGCGCTGACGCCGGCGCAGGCGTTGGCGCTGATCGACGCGCTGCCCGGCATGGCGCGCGCCATGGTGGGCCTGACGATCCTCTCAGGGCTGCGCCGTGGCGAGCTGTTCGCGCTGCGATGGCGCGACATCGACGAAGCCGGGCAACGGCTGACGGTGCGCGAGGCGGTCTACGACGGCCAGTTCGGGACGCCGAAGACGGAGGCGGGCATTCGTCAAATCCCGCTCTCGATGGCGGCGTTCAGCCTGGTGTCGGAGTGGAAGAGCACGGCGACGCGCACGGACGCGGACGCGCTGGTCTTCGCCACTCGGACGGGTGGACCGATTGCGCCCAACAACGTCCTACGTCGGGCGATCTTCCCGGCGTGCGACCGCCTTGGACAGCCGCGTGCGACGTGGCTGACGTTCCGCCGGACCTATTCGTCCTGGTCCCACCAGCAAGGCGTGCCGGGCAAGGTGACGGCGCAGCTGATGGGTCACGCGAACGTGGACACGACGATCAACGTGTACACGCAGGTGCTAGACGGCTCGGTGCGCGACGCCGTCGAGCGGGTCGGAAGCGAATTGAACGTGATTGAACGCAACCCCACCGGCGCTACGACAGCGACCTTGGAAAATGCTTAAGAAAAGTTGGTGCGCCCTGCACGACTCGAACGTGCGACCTCCTGGTTCGTAGCCAGACGCTCTATCCAGCTGAGCTAAGGGCGCGAGGGGTTGGCTTGGTTGTGCACTCACTCCTGGACTGGCCCGGACGTGAGCAAAACACGACTATACCACAGCGATTCCGCGGATTTCCCGTCGACTGACCCGGTGCGCCAGCGGTACCATCGACGCCTATGGAAGATAAGCAGAGCCACCCGGTGGAGCTGAAACCAGCCATGGTGCAGTTCCTCGCTGAAGTCTCAAAGACCTACCACTTGGACGATCCCAGCAAGGCCCTCCGCTGCCTCGTGAACTACGCCCGGGAGAATCCCGACAAGCACGCGGAGATTTTCAGCGAGATGCGCTGTCTCGACTGCTAGCCGCAGACCGAGACCGATCGGAGGGTCACACCCTCTGGTTCTCGCGCCGTCATCAATGGCCGATGTCTACACCCTGACCACGTGGCAGTGGTTTCCTCTGCCACGTGCAGCAGTCTTCGATTTCTTCGCGGACGCGTTCAACCTCGAACGCATCACGCCGGATATCCTTCGATTCAAGGTAGCTACGCCCGCCCCGATCGAGATGCGACCCGGAACGCTCATCGACTACCGCCTGAACCTCCGAGGCGTCCCGATGCGCTGGCGAACGGAGATTGCGGAGTGGGACCGGCCGTCCCGGTTCGTGGACGTCCAACTGCGCGGCCCGTACCGACAGTGGCACCACACGCACACGTTCGAGGACCAGGACGGCGGCACATTGGCGCGCGACATGGTCCGATACCGGCTCTTCGGGCCGGACTTCGTCACGCGCGCGATCAACAGGTTCCTGGTCGCGCCCGACACCACGCGGATCTTCTCGTTCCGCCACGACGCCCTGGAACACGCCTTCGACCTGCTGGGCAAGACCCGCCAGGGACCGGTGGCGATTCTGCGCGGCCACCTATAATTCCAGCGTGAGTCACGAGGACCATCGGTCTCAAGGGCCGGCCGTCGTCGGCTGCTTCGTCCTGACCGTCAGCGACACGCGCACGCCGTACACCGACACCAGCGGCCAGGCCATTCGCACCCTGCTGCAGGAGGCCGGGCACGTGGTGACAGGTCACGCGATCGTGCACGACGAGCCGGCACAGGTGACGGCCGTCGTGAAGGAGTGGCTGGCCCACCCCGCGACGCGCGTCATCGTCACCACGGGCGGCACGGGGATCACGGCACGAGACGGCACATTCGAGGCCGTGGATGGCCTGTTCGAGAAGCGCCTCGAGGGCTTCGGCGAGCTGTTCCGGATGCTGAGCTTCCACGAGATCGGGCCACCGGCGATGCTCAGTCGCGCCACGGCCGGCACCGTCGGCCGCAAAGCCCTCTTCCTGCTGCCGGGATCGGAGGCCGCGGTGCGGTTGGCCCTCTCGCGCCTGGTGTTGCCCGAACTGGGTCACGTCGTCCAGCAACTGGACAAGTAGCATGGCGATGCGCCCGTTCACCTCGACGATCTCGATCGACGACGCGCGCCGCCTCATCCGCGACGCGGTGCGGCCGGTGGCCCGCGTCGAGCGCGTGCCGCTGCTCGCGTCGAGCGGCCGCGTGCTGGCCGCACCGGTGGTCGCCGCGGCGGACGTTCCCCCCTTCTCCCGTGCCGCGATGGACGGCTACGCCGTCATCGCCCGAGACCTCGAAGGCACCTCCGCCGAGTTGCCGACGCGTCTCACGCGCATCGAGCAAGTCTTCACGGGCCAGATCCCGACGCGTACGGTGACGGCGGGCACGTGCGCCGAAGTGGCGACCGGCGCCCCGATGCCGGCGGGCGCAGACGCGGTGGTGATGGTCGAGGAGACCTCCGCCGCGCCGGGCGACGCCATCGCGTTTCTGGCAACGGCTCGCGCCGGGCAGAACATCGGCCGCCAAGGCCAGGACATCTTCGCCGGACAAACCGTATTGGAATCCGGTGCCGAGCTGAATGCCAGCCGCATCGGCGCGCTGGCGGCGCTGGGCTTGACGCACGTCGAGGTGTACGGCCGGCCACGAGTCGCGATCCTCGCAACAGGGAACGAGATCGTGGCACCCGGGACGCCCCTCGCGCCCGGGCAGCTCTACGACATCAACAGCTTCACGCTGGCCACGGTGGTCGCCGCGCAAGGGTGCGAACCACTCGTCGTCCGCTCGGCGGCAGACACCATCGAAGACCTGACACAAGCCATTGAGACCTGCCCGCCGCACGATGTGCTCGTGCTCTCCGGCGGCAGCTCCGTGGGCACGCGCGACCTTGTCCTCGACGTCCTGCGCGCCAAGGGCGAGGTGTTGTTTCACGGCATCGCGGTGAAACCGGGGAAGCCGACGGCGTTTGGCCGCATCGGCACGGCCCTGGTTTTCGGCATGCCGGGCTACCCCACCTCCTGCCTTTCGAACGCGTATATCCTGCTGGCGCCGGCGCTCAGGCAGATGGCGCGAGTTGCGGATCCGGCGCGGCCCGCGGTGCGCCTCCCGCTTGGGGCGCGCGTGGTGTCGGCGCCGGGCCGGCACCAGTTCCTCACGGTGCGAATCGAGAACGGCGTGGCACAGCCCGCCTTCAAGGCGTCCGGGGACATCACCAGCATGTCGCGGGCCGACGGCTACATCGAGATCGACGCCGCCACGGACGTGGTGGAGGCTGGCGCCATCGTGGACGTGAAGTTTTTCTGACCATGAGCACACCGGACGAACGACACCTCGCCGCGCTTTCGACGAGCCTCGCCGAGGCGGCGGACCTGGCGGCGTGGCTCAAGGCGTCGGAGCAGCTGCACAAGGGGATCCTGGTCCTCGCCGGCATGCTGGCCTCCACGCTCGAGCAGGGCCACCGCGTCCTGACGTGCGGCAACGGCGGCTCGATGTGCGACGCGATGCACTTCGCCCAGGAGCTGTCGGGCCATTTCCGGGGCCGGCGCAAGGCGTTGGCGGCGCACGCCATCAGCGACCCTTCGCACCTGACGTGCGTGGCCAACGACGAGGGATTCGAGCGGGTCTTCGCTCGCGGCGTCGAGGCGTGGGGCAGGAAGGGCGATGCGCTGGTCGTCTTCTCCACGTCGGGAAACAGCCCCAACATCCTGGCCGCGGTGGAAGCGGCGAAGGCCGCGGGCCTTATGACCTACGCCCTGCTGGGCCGCGACGGCGGCGCCGTGCACGGCTTGTGCAATATGTCGATCGTCGTGCCCGGCACCACGTCCGACCGTATTCAGGAAGTCCACATCAAGATCGTGCACCTGCTGATCGAACAGATCGAGGCTCGTCTCTTCGGCTCGACACTGCCCCACTTGGCGGGGCGGGAGGAGGCTTCATGACGCGGACGTTGACCGTCGTGGCGATGGTGGGGCTGTGGACGGTAGGTTCGCTGGAGGCACGCGCTCAGGGTGTCGTGATGCAGCGCAACCTCTCCTTGGGTCTGGCGAAGGTCATCGCCGAAGCGACGCTGGCCGCGTGCGCGTCGAAAGGTTTCAACACGTCGGCCGCCGTCGTGGACCGTGCCGGCCAGCTGCTGGTGGTCCTGCGCCACGAACAAGCCTCGGCGCAAACCGTGGAGATGGCGCGGCGCAAGGCGTACACGGCGCGAATGTTTCGCGTGGCCACCAGCGAGTTCCAGAAGCGGACGGCGGCGGACCCGACGCTCACGCCGCAACGAGATGTAAGCGACATCTTGGCACTGGGTGGTGGCCTGCCGATTCAGGTGGGCAACGAGGTCATCGGCGGCGTGGCCAGTTCTGGTTCCAGCCAGGACAGCGACGAGGCCTGCGCCAAGGCCGGGCTGGCCAAGGCGGCCGATCAGCTCAAGTAGGCCAGGGGAAGCCGTTCAGCCCAGCTCGGCCGGCGTCACGATGGCCGTGCCGCGTTTGCCCACCACCACGGCCGCCGCGCGATTGGCCAGCCAAACGGCATCGGCGGGATCGCATCCGCTGGCGACTGCGAGGGCAAAGGCCGCCACCACGGTGTCGCCGGCGCCGCTGACGTCGAACACTTCGCGCGCTTCGGCTTGGGTCATGATGGGCGGCCCGCTGCCCTTGGGAAAGAGCGCCATGCCGCGTGCGCCGAGGGTCAACAAGACCCCGGCTCCAAACCGGTCGCGCAGCCCCACACCGATCGCGAGGATGGCGTCCGGCGTGGGCTCGACCTCGTCGGCGCCCAGGAGCCCCAAAGCCTCTTTCCAATTGGGCGTCAGGTAGTCACAACCGGAATAGAACGCGGCGTGGCGCGGGCGGGGATCGACCACGACGACGCGCCCGATCTCGTGTGCCATGCGCCGGACGCCGGCCACGGTGGCGTCCGTCAGCAGGCCCTTCGCGTAGTCCGACACCACCACGATGTCCGCATCTCCCACGTGCCGCTGCAGCACTTCAAGCAGCCGCGCCTGGCACGCCTGGTCGATGGGCCTGGCGTCCTCGTAGTCGATCCGCAGGAGCTGCTGCTGGCGGCTGATGACGCGGGTCTTGCGCGTGGTCTCGCGCCCGTCGGAAATCGGCGAGAAGCGCACTCCAGCCTGGGCGCAGAGCTGCCTGAGCTGCGTACCGGCCGCATCCTCCCCGACTACCCCAACCAAAGTCGCGCGTCCCCCCAGGCTCGCGACGTTCGCGGCGGTATTGGCGGCGCCGCCAAGAACGGCGCGCTGGCCGCTGAAACGCAGCACGGGCACGGGCGCCTCGGGAGAAATGCGCAGCGCCTCTCCGTCCACGTACTCGTCGAGGATCACGTCGCCGACGACCAGCACGTGGCGTCCGGCCACGCGCTGTATCAGGGTCGGCAGGTGGGGTGTCATCAGGGGCGCCGGATGTGGGCGCGGTGCGCTACCGGAAGCGCTGCTGGAGCTTCTGGAGCTCGTCGTTGCCCGGGCACAGCTGGTCGTAGGGCAACTGGACGAGGGGTGTCTCGACGGTCTCCGACTGGTCGTGCATGTCGGCCGAGTCGGGGGTGATGTGCAGGAGCCCCGTCACCACTTCCCCTTTGCGCTGCGCCTCACGGATGAACTGGTAGGAGCGGTCGCGGTCGGTGGGGTCGTAGTCCTCGGCCACCTTGCGCAGCGTCACCCAGCTGCCGTCGTGCATCATCACCTTCCGCAGCGTGCCGGACTCGTAGTCGGCGGTGATGGCCTCGGCCGGCATCACGAAGTCGGCCGACACGATCTCCACGTTGTGCTCGCGGGTGTAGGCGTAGCTCTTCGTGGAGCCCTCGTGATCGTTGAACGTCACGCAGGGGGAGATCACATCGATGAACGCAAAGCCGCGGTGCGCGAGCCCGGCCTTGAGGATCGGCACCAGCTGCGCCTTGTCGCCCGAGAAGCTCCGGGCCACGAACGTCGCGCCGAGGGTCAACGCCAGCAGCGCACCGTCGATCGGCTGCATGGTGTTGGCCTCGCCCTTCTTGCTCGTCGAGCCCTTGTCGGCGGCGGCCGAGAACTGGCCCTTGGTCAACCCGTACACGCCGTTGTTCTCGAGGATGTAGGTCAGGTTGACGTTCCGCCGGATCGCGTGCGACATCTGACCGAGGCCGATCGACAGCGAATCGCCGTCGCCCGAGATGCCGATGAAGGTCATCGCGCCGTTGGCGGCGTTGGCGCCGGTGGCAATCGCGGGCATCCGGCCGTGGACGCCGTTGAACCCGTGGGCGTCGCGCAGGAAGTAGGCTGGCGTCTTGGACGAACACCCGATGCCCGAGAGCTTCGCCACCGTGTGCGGCGGTATCGCCAGGTCCCAGAAGGCCTGGACGACGGCGGCGGTCACCGAATCGTGGCCGCATCCGGCGCAGAGCGTGGTGATGGCGCCCTCATAGTCCCGGCGCGTCAGCCCGATCGCGTTCTTCTGCAGCGCCGGGTGGTGGACCTTTGGCTTGGGAATGTAGGTCATGCCGCCTTCTCCAGCCGTGCCTTGACGCCGGCAATCACGTGGTGCGCGCTCATCGGGAACCCACCGTAGTAGCGCACGGATTCGAACCTGGCCATGGCGATGCCTGTTTCGAGCACCAGCAGGCTCCGCAACTGCGCGTCGCGGTTCTGCTCCACGACGAAGGTGACGTCGTGCGCCTCGATGAACGCGGCCACGTCGTCGCCGAACGGGAACCCCCGGACGCGCATGTAGTCGATGGCCACGCCGTCCTTGGCCAGGATGTCCAGCGCCTCGATGCACGCCGCGTGGCAACCCCCGACGGTGATGAGACCCATCTTCGCGCCGGCCGCCTTCCGGACGATGGGCGCCGGCACGAACCGGGCGGCGCGCTGGATCTTGCGATCGATCCGGTCCAGCACTTCGGTGTACTCGACGTCGTCCTCGGTGTAGGCCGCGTACTTGTTGTGGCCCGACCCGCGGGTGAAGTACGCGCCCTTCGGGTGCACACCGGGGAGAGACCGGTACGGGATGCCGTCACCGTCCACGTCCAGGTACCGATAGAAATTCTTGGCCGTTTCGAGCTCGTCGGCCGACAGCACCTTGCCGCGGTCAGGGCGATAGGCGTCGTCCCACGTGAGCTTCGGAACGATCCAGTCGTTCATGCCGATGTCGAGGTCGCTGAGCACGAAGACGGGGGTCTGAAACCGCTCGGCCAGGTCGAACGACGCGACGGCCATCTCGAAGGCTTCCCGTGGGTCGGAGGGATAGAGACAGATGTGGCGCGTGTCGCCGTGCGACGCGTAGGCGCACATCATCAGGTCTCCCTGCTGGGTGCGCGTCGGCATGCCGGTGGATGGGCCCGTACGCTGGACGTCGAAGATGACGGTGGGAATCTCGGTGAAATAGGCGAGACCGATGAACTCGTTCATCAGCGAGATGCCGGGGCCGGACGTCGGGGTGAACGCGCGCGCGCCAGCCCAACCGGCGCCGATGACGACACCCGCCGCCGCCAGTTCGTCCTCGGCCTGCACCACGCAGAACCGGTTCTTCTTCGTCTCGGGATCCACGCGGTACTTCTGACAGAAGTTGCGGAACGCCTCCATCAGCGACGTCGCGGGCGTGATGGGATACCACGCGCCCACGGTGGCGCCGGCGTACACGCAGCCCAGCCCGGCGGCCGTGTTGCCGTCGATCAGGATGAAGTCCTTCGTGGCGTCCATCTTCTCGAGCTTGATGGGCAGCGGGCACGGGAAGTTCGCCGACGCGTAGTCGAATCCCAGGTCCATGGCCTTCTGATTCGAATCCATCAGCGCCGGCTTCCGGCCGAACTTCTCCTTGAGGAGCTGCCGGATCACGTCGGCGTCCATCTGGAGCAGTGCCGCCAACGCGCCCGCATAGGCGATGTTCTTCATCAGGATGCGCTCGCGGACGCCCTTGAAGGCGGCGTTGCACATCTCGGCCAGGGGCACGCCCAGGTAGGTCACGTCCGGGCGATGCAGCTTGTCGTCGAGCGGCCACGACGAGTCGTACAGCAGCCACCCGCCGGAGCGCACCTCGGCGACGTCCTTGGCGTAGGTGGCGGCGTTGAGGGCCACCATCAGGTCGAACTCGGGCGTTCGTGCCGAGTAGCCGTGCTTGTTGACCCGGATCTCGTACCACGTCGGCAGCCCCTGGATGTTCGAGGGGAAGACGTTCTTGCCCGTCACCGGCACGCCCATCCTGAAGATGGCCTGCATGATGAGGCCGTTGGCCGAGGCCGACCCGGTGCCGTTGGCCGTGGCAATCTTGAACGCGAAGTCGTTGACGCGGTTCATCGCTTGTGTGGTCTTTCGTCGTGGGGCTTCGAGTCCGACAGCCCGCGGCTCTTCTTAGGCGCCCACCAGCGTCGCAACGCCAGCGAGGGGAATTTCGATGACGAACTTGCGCATGTCCCAGGCGTAGGTGGGGCAGCGCTCGGCGCACAAGCCGCAGTGCACGCACACGTTCTCGTCCTTCACCATCACGCGGCCCGTCTGCTTGAGGGATCCGGAGACGAACAGCGCTTGATCCGTATTCTCGGCCGGAGCCGCCAACCTGGTGCGCAGGTCGGCTTCGTCGCCGTTGTGCGTGATGGTCAGGCAGTCCACCGGGCAGATGTCGAGACACGCGTCGCACTCGATGCACAGCGCGTCGGTGAAGTGTGTCTGCACGTCGCAGTTCAGGCAGCGCTCGACTTCGTGCGCCGTCTGCTCGGGGGAGAAGCCCAGCTCCACTTCCGTGTTCAGGCTCTTGAAGCGCGCCACCAGGTCGACGTGCACCATCTTCTGGCGCTGCACGCCGTCGTAGTTGTTGCTGTAGGACCACTCGTGCAGTCCCATCTTGGTGCTGGTCAGCGTCATCACTTCCGGTGGGCGTTCCGTCACGGGCACGGTCTCGCAGAAGTTATGGATGGAGATGGCGGCCTGGTGCCCCTGTTCCACGGCCCAGATGATGTTGGCCGGTCCAAACGCCGCATCGCCGCCGAAGAACACGCCCGGGCGCGTGGACATGAAGGTGGTCTTGTCCACCACGGGCATGTCCCACTTGCCAAACTCCAGCCCGATATTCCGCTCGATGAACGGGAACGCGTTGTCCTGCCCGATCGCCAGGATCACCGTGTCGCACGGGATGATCTCGCGGCCCGTCACTTCCTGCTTGAGCTGACCGCCGACCTCGGTGGACTTGAACCGGTCGAACTCCATCCCGGTCAGCACGCCGTTCTCCACCACGAAGCGGATCGGCTGCAGGTTCTCCAGGATCTCGACGTGCTCTTCCTCGGCGTCCTCCAGCTCCCACGGCGACGCCTTGAAGTACTTGCGCGTCTTGCGGGCGATGACCTTCACGTCGGTGGCGCCCAGCCGCTTGGCCGAGCGGCAGCAGTCCATGGCGGTGTTGCCGACGCCGATGATGACGACGCGCTTGCCCACCGACTCCACGTGCCCGAAGTGCACCGACTCCAGCCACTCGATGCCGATGAACACCTGGCTGCTGTCGTGGCGGCCGGGAATGTCGAGTTCCTTGCCCTTGGGCGCGCCGCTGCCCACGAACACGGCGTCGTACTCCTTGGCGTCGAGCAGCGCCTTCAGGCTGTTGACGGGCGTGTTGTAGCGCACGTCCACGCCCATGTCCACGATGTAGCCGATCTCTTCGTCCAGCACCTGCGCGGGCAGCCGGAACGACGGGATGTTCACGCGCATCAACCCGCCAGCCTTCGGTGCCTTCTCGAAGATGGTCACTTCGTAGCCGAGCGGCATCAGGTCGTTGGCCACCGTCAGCGACGCGGGGCCCGCGCCGATGAGCGCCACCTTCTTCCCGTTCTTGATCGCGGGGGCCGTCGGCAGGAGGTCCGTGATGTCGCCGCGATGGTCGGCGGCCACACGCTTGAGACGGCAGATGGCCACGGGCGTTTCCTCGACGCGGCCGCGGCGGCACGCCGGCTCACAGGGCCGGTCGCACGTGCGTCCAAGGATGCCGGGGAACACGTTCGACTCCCGGTTCACCATGTACGCCTCGGTGAACCGCCCTTGCGCGATGAGCCGGATGTATTCGGGAACGTTGGTGTGGGCCGGGCACGCCCACTGGCAATCGACTACCTTGTGAAAGTAGCTGGGGTGCCCGACGTTGGTTGGCTGCATCAACCGTCAATTATAGGCTGTAGAGAGCTGTCTCCAGTCCCCAGTTCCGAACGGGAGACCGGAGACGGGAGACCGGAGACCCCTACAGGCTCTTGTTCACCTCGGCCCAGTTCACCACATTCCACCACGCGCCGATGTAATCGGGCCGGCGGTTCTGATACTTCAGGTAATAGGCGTGCTCCCACACGTCCAGGCCCAGGATGGCACGCTTGCCTTCCATCAGAGGGTTGTCCTGGTTCGGCGTGCTGGAAATCGACAGCTTCCCGCCGTCGGCAATCAGCCACACCCAGCCGCTCCCGAACCGGCCGGCGCCGGCCTTGGCCCACTGCTCCTTGAAGGCATCGAAGCTGCCGAACGCGGCCGTGATGCCATCAGCAACCTTGCCCGTGGGTGCGCCGCCGGCCCCGCTTGAAGCCGACGCTGGGGCCATCCACGTCCAGAACATGCTGTGGTTCCAGTGCCCGCCGCCGTTGTTGCGGACAGCCGTGCGAATGTTCTCGGGCACGGAGGCGATGTCCTTGCACAACTCGTCGAGGCTCTTGGACTGGAGCGCCGGGTGCTTGTCCAGCGCCGCATTCAAGTTGGTCACGTAGGCCTGGTGGTGCTTGCCGTGGTGGATCTGCATGGTCTGCGCGTCGATGTGCGGCTCGAGCGCGGCGAAGTCGTAGGGCAGCTTGGGCAGTTCGTGAGCCATGGGGCCTCCTGGCGCCGGGACGCGGCCCTGGCGCAATGACTGGGCGGGCCCGGGTGGACCCACCAACCGAAAGATCTTAGATCGTCCCCGGTCTTTGGTCTATGTTCCCGACGGCACACCGGAGACTGGAGACTGGAGACTGGAGACCGGAGACCGGAGACCTTCAATGAATTGACAACATCCTGTCGAGCGCCACCCGCGTCCAGTGCTTCTGCTCCTCGGATACGGTGATGCGGTTGTGAACCCGCCCCTCCTCCAGCTCTTCAAGGATCCACAGGAGGTGGTTGGGCGACACGCGGAACATGGTCGAGCACAAGCACCCGAACTTGTCGAGCGACAGCACCGTACGGTCGGTCAGTTGGTTGGCCAACCGGTTGACCAGGTGTACCTCGGTGCCCACGGCCCACGCCGAACCGACGGGGCCGTTGCTGACGGTCTTGATGATGTATTCGGTGCTGCCGCTGTCGTCGGCCGCCTGCACGACCTCCCACGGCACCTCCGGGTGCACGATCACCCGAATGCCGGGGTGCTGCTTGCGTATGGCGGCGATCTGAGCCACCGAGAAGCGCTCGTGGACGGAGCAGTGGCCCCTCCACAGGAGCATCTTGGCGCCCAGCATCTGGTCGCGGGTCAGCCCGCCGAACGGTTCGTGCGGATCCCACACCTGCATCTCTTCGAGCGGCACGCCCATCTTGTAGGCGGTGTTGCGCCCCAGGTGCTGGTCGGGCAGGAACAGCACGCGCTCGCCCCGCTCGAACGCCCACTTCAGGGTGGCGGCCGCGTTGGAGGACGTGCAGACGGTGCCGCCGCGTTCCCCGACGAACGCCTTGATGGACGCCGCAGAGTTGATGTACGTCACGGGCACCACGCCGCCGACGCGCATCTGCGTCAGCTCGTCCCAGCACGTCTCCAGCTGATCGGGCGCCGCCATGTCGGCCATCGAGCACCCGGCCGCCAGGTCAGGCAGGACCACCTGCTGATGCGGCGCGCACAACACGTCGGCGCTCTCGGCCATGAAGTGGACGCCGCAGAACACGATGTAGTCGGCGTCGGGCCGGCTGGCGATCTGGCGGGCGAGGCGGAACGAGTCGCCCGTGTAGTCCGCGAACTTGATCACTTCGTCGCGCTGGTAGTGATGGCCGAGGATGACGAGCCGCTGCCCGAGCCGGGCCTTGGCGGCCGTGATTCGCACGTCCATCTCGGCGTCCGAGAGCCCGAGATAGCGCTCGGGAAGCGGCTGGCGCTCCGAGATGTGCTGCTTCTCGTGCTCGGTCAGTAGCGGGATGATGGTCGGCATCGTCCTGGCGCTTCCTCTCGCCCGACAGCGGACGTTGTGAAAGATTTCGCAAAGCCCGCAAAATCAAAAGGCCCGACCCTCCCCAGATGGGCGCTTGCCCTGGGAGGATTGGACCTGCACCGATTATAGGTGATTCGCCGATGCCGATCGACCCCGGCCCCGGACACCCCACGGCGGGAACCCGGGGCCAGAGTTGGCTAGAAACTTGACCATTCCAAATCCTGACCAGGTGAGTCAAGTTTCTCCGCCCCGCCGGAGGCGGGGCAAGCAGGCACTGCCCTAGCGAGGCGGAGCCTGCATGCTCGTCGGCCCGAGGCGCAGCCTCGCTAGGGTTAGGAGGTGACGGCGCCGAGCCGAGGCCCCGGCGTCTCCACGCCGGGAACGGCGACGATGTTGTAGAACGTGTCGCGCTCGTACGGCTCGCGGCCGGTGGCGCGCACCAGCCTGGTCAGCGCGGCCATCGTCATGCCCTCGGGCGTCGGCGAGCCGGCCATGTGGTAGATCTTCTCTTCCTGCACGGTCCCGTCCAGGTCGTCCACGCCGAACCACAGCGCTTGCTGTGCGAGCTCGAGCCCCGTCGCGATCCAGAACGCCTTGATGTGCGGGATGTTGTCGAGCATCAGCCGCGAGACCGCGTGCACCTTCAGTGTGTCGGTGCCGGTCGGCGCCGGCAGCTTCCGCATCTGGTTGTTGTCGGGGTGGAACGCCAGCGGAATGAACGCCTGGAAGCCGCCGGACACGTCCTGCTGCGCCCGCGCGCGCAGCATGTGATCGACCCGTTCTTCCATCGTCTCGATGTGCCCGTACAGCATCGTCACGTTGGTGCGCATGCCCAGCCGGTGCGCCGTGCCGTGGATCGCCAGGTACCGGTCCGCGTCGGCCTTGTCGGGGCTGATCTTGCGGCGCACACGCGGCGCGAAGATCTCCGCGCCGCCGCCGGGCAGCGAGTCGAGCCCCGCCGCCATCAGCTCCCGCATCACCTGCTCGTCGGTCATCGAGTAGAGGTCGGCGAAGTAGGCGATCTCGACGGCCGTGAAGCACTTCAGGTGGATGGAAGGACGAATACGTTTGAACCCGCGCAGCAGGTCCGTGTAGTAGCTGAACGGCAGATGCGGATTCAGGCCGTTGACGACGTGTACCTCGGTCAGCGGCTGATCGGCGCGCTTCCGCAGCTTGTCCCACGCCTGTTCAAGGGACATCGTATAGGCCAGCGGCATGCCCTCTTCGAGACGGGAGAAGGAGCAGAAGAGGCACGTGGCTTCGCAGACGTTGGTGGGCTCGAGCCGCAGGTTGTAATTGAAGTAGGTGCGCGGGCCGTGCAGGCGCTCCCGCTCGCGGTTGGCCAAGTAGCCCACGGCCAGCAGATCGGCGCTCGCGAACAGACGAACGCCGTCGTCGAGCGTGAGTCGCTCCCGGGCCACGAGCTTGTCGTCGATGTCGGCCAAACCGGCCGAACGAAGGCGTCCGCGCACTGATCCTGGATCTTACCGCGTGCTATACTCGCGCCCAACAACCGACACCGCCGAGCGAACGGGGAAGTGGGTGCAAAGCCCACGCGGTCCCGCCACTGTAAGCGGATTTTCACGTCGGCCAGAATCGTCACTGCGCGTTGGCCTTGGCCACGCGTGGGAAGACGGGCCGCGTGGCGCGCGTAAGCGCGCCACAGAAGATACTGGAAGCGCGCCGAGGGCTCGAGTTTCAAGAGCCTCGGCGCGCTTTACCGCGAGCCAGGAGACCTCTCGCTTCGGTGCCTGTCCCTTGATCCAGCGCTGCGGACGCTGGGAGGAGACATGTCACTCGTCGTCCATCGCCTGTCGTACGCCTATCGGCGTCGCCGTGCCGAGCCTGTCTTGGCCCTCGACGACGTCAGCCTGTCGATCGCCTCCGGATCCTTCACGGGCCTGCTGGGCCCGAACGGCTGCGGCAAGACCACGCTGCTGCGGCTGCTGTCGGGCGTTGAACAGCCCAACAGCGGACGTGTGGAGTTCGACGGTCGAGACGTCAGGAGCTACACCCGCCGCGCGCTCGCGCGCCGCATCGCGGTGGTGCCGCAAGAGACCCACCCGGCCTTCGACTACAGCGTGCTGGACATGGTGCTGATGGGAAGGCATCCCTTCCTCGGCACGTTCGAGTTCGAAGGGCCGGACGACCATCGCGCCGCGCGTCTGGCCCTGGCGGCGACCGACACGGCGCATCTCGCGGACCGCCCCTTCTCGGCGCTCAGCGGCGGAGAGAAGCAACGCGTCGTCATCGCCAGCGCGTTGGCGCAAGCTGGCAGCGCGCTAGCGCAAGCAAACACTGCATCGGCTACGCGAGGCAACGTTCTGTTGCTGGACGAACCGACCGCTTCCCTCGATCTTGGCGCGCAGTTGGATGTGGCGTCGTTGCTGCAGGGCCTGCACCGCGAGCGCGGGGCGACGATGGTCATGGCCACCCACGATTTGAACCTCGCGGCGTCAATCTGCGACCGTCTCGTACTGATGAAGAATGGCCGGGTGTTGGCCAGCGGTCCGATCGGAGAGGTGCTGACCGGGGCTCTTGTGCAGGAGCTGTACGACATCGACGCGGATGTACGGTTCCACGAGGGAGCCGGACACCTCACCGTCACGGCACTGAAACGCGCACGGCACGCGCCCACCGGGCCACGGGACGAGGAAATGGCCCCGTGACGGACCCGGCACGGCGATCGACACGGACGCGCGTGTGGCTCGCGGTCGCCGGATTCGGTGCGGTCGCCACGCTGACGTGCGTGCTGGCGCCGCTGGTCGGCACGACGTCCATCAGCTTCACGCGAGCGTTCGACCGATCGATTCCGTTCGCCGACAACGTGGACGCGCAGATCTTCTTCGTGGCCCGACTACCACGCGTCGTGGCCGGCGCTCTCGTGGGCGCCGCGCTCGCGGCCGCCGGGGTCGTATTCCAGGCGCTTCTCCGCAACCCGCTTGCTACACCTTTCACCTTGGGCGTTTCCGCCGGCGCCTCGCTGGGGGCAATGCTCGTGTTGATCCTCGGCGGCGGGGCCGTCGTCTTCGGTGCCTGGTCTCCGGTCCCGTTGGCCAGCCTGCTCGGCGCGGGTGCGGCCTCCACGGTGGTCTACGTGCTGGCCAACTCGCCGGGCCGAGCGATGTCCACGACGGTGCTGCTCCTGGCCGGCGTCACGCTGAACGCATTCCTGTCGGCGCTGATCCTGTTCGTGCAGTTCCTGGCGGATTTCGCGGACGTATACCGCGCGGTCCGGTGGCTGATGGGTGACCTGGACGTCGGAAGCTTCGACCCGATCCTGGCCGCGCTGCCGCTGCTTCTTCTCGCGGGGGCCGGCTTCGCCACGCTCCCCTCGTCGCTCAACCTGTTGAGCGTCGGTGCCGACCTGGCCGCCCACCGCGGCGTGAACGTGGCGCGCACGCAGAAGTGGGCCTTCGCCAGCGCGTCGCTGGCCACGAGCGCTGCCGTGGCCGTGGGCGGGCCGATCGGGTTCATCGGGATCATCGTGCCGCACCTCGTGCGGCTGCTGGTGGGGGCCGACCACCGGGTGCTGCTGCCGGCGTCGGCGCTCTTCGGCGCGGCGTTCCTGGTGGCGTGCGACCTGCTGGCCCGCACTGTCATGGCGCCCGTCGAGATTCCCGTAGGCGTCGTGACGGCGCTTCTGGGAGGACCGTTCTTCTTATGGCTCCTGGTTCGGCACGCGTAACGGCCGGCAACAGTGGACTCCCAATGACCAAGTCGACCATCGCCTTCCTCCTCGTCGTCGCGTTGAACGTGGCGTTCCTGCAAGGCCGCCCGTTCGGGCATGCCGGCGGCGATGCCGGGCAAGCCGCCGCCTCTCAACCCTCGCCCGCGGCCCCCATGCGCATCGTGTCGCTGGTGCCGGCGGTCACCGAGTCCCTCTTCGCCATCGGCGCCGGGCCTCAGGTGGTAGCCGTCAGCAGCTTCGACCACTTTCCCGCGGCCGTCGAAGCCTTGCCACGCGTCGGCGCGCTGCTCGACCCCGACACCGAGCGCATCCTGTCGCTCAGGCCGGACCTCGTCGTGGTGTACGGATCGCAGACCGATCTGCAAGCGCAGTTCGCGCGCGCCGGGATCAGGACCTACGTGTACCGCCATGGCGGTCTGGCCGACACGCTGGACACGATCTCGGGCCTCGGCCAGGTGACGGGGCAGCCGGCGGGGGCGGCGCGCGTCGTCACCGCCCTCCGCGCCAGCCTCGCCACCATTCGGCGCCGCGTCGCGGGACGCGCGCGTCCCCGGACGCTGCTGGTCTTCAGCCGCCAGCCGGGCTCGCTGCGCGGAGTGTATGCCAGCGGCAGCGTCGGCTTTCTCCACGATCTCCTGGAGGTGGCGGGGGCGACGAACGTCTTCCCGGAGTTTCGCCAGGAGTCGGTGCAGCCGTCCCAGGAAACGCTCCTGGCGCGCCGGCCCGACGTGGTGGTGGAGCTGCAGCCGGGAGCGGCCGTGGCCGACACGAACGAAGCACGCCGTGTGTGGGCCACGCTGGCGTCGATACCGGCAGTCCGAGCCAATCGCATTCATGTCCTGACGGGTGCGCACCTGGTGACTGCCGGTCCACGTCTCGGGGACGCCGCGGAGGCCATCGCGCGCGCCGTGCATCCCGGCGCTTTCTAGAGGCCAAAGGCCTACTTCTTGGATCGGCGCGGCAGCCTGCCGGTTGGCGGCGGCCTGAGCCCGCGCGGTGTCAGGAACTGCAGCACTTCCTGGTGGGTGGGCGCGCTGTCGGGCACCCGTCCCGTGTCCAGGTTGTCTTCCTTGGACAGGAGGACGATCGGTGGCGCCATCGCGTATACGTCGACGAAGAACTTCAGATTCAGCCCGTCGCGCGATTCTCGCTCAGCCGCCTGTAGCCGGCGCTGAATACGAGAGAGGTTGACGCCCAGTTTGCTGGCATCGACCGCCGGGGCCTGGGCTTGGGTCGGAGGAGACGCGGGAGGCTCGGGAGTCGATTCGACAGAGGACTGCGCGGCGACGGAGGCCGCCAGCCCCAGCACCAGTGTCGCGACAAGGAAGGCCGGTGTGGCCCGCATGTGCCTATCAGACGACTAGTAACCACCGTTGGTTGGGAACCGGGGTCCTTTGGGCCTTGAGCCTTGGGCCTTCACGTCCCCTCACTATTCTCCTTCCACTCTTCGTACCACGCCATCTGGATCGCCTCGAGCTTCGGCTCGTTCGACCCCTTCGGATCATCGTCGAAACCGTCGAGCTGCAGGACCTTCTCGCGAAGGTCCGTGAAGCGCACGGTCAGCGGGTCCAGATCCGGGAACCCCTCGAACAGGGCGATGCCGATGTCCTCCGAGTCGGTCCACTTCATGGCCGCGCCTCATCCTTCTCATCCTTGGCGTCCGACTTGCCCAGCTGGATGGCCCCGCCTTCCTGGACGTAGTTGCGGGTGTACATCGGGAACTCCACCACCACGTCGCCCTTGATCACCGCCTGACAGCCGAGCCTCGACGAAGTGGTGAGGTCCCACGCCGTGTCGAGGCGATCCGCCTCGACGTCCTCCATCTCGCTCAGGTTCTGCATCCCCTCGCGAACGATGAGATGGCACGTCGTGCAGGCGCAACTGCCGCCGCAGGCGTGTTCGAGCGCAACGCCCGCGTTCATCGCGAGGTCGAGAAACGACTCCGGCAGCCCGTGATGCTGGTACTCCAGCTTCCCGTGCTCGAACTCGACGGTCGTCTTCACGCCGTCCTTGATGAATGTGACCTTGGGCATCAACCTCTCGTTCCTACACGCTGTCGACATTCTTCCCCGTCAGCGCTTCCTTGACGCTGCGGTTCATGATCACCTCGGCCAGGTGCCTCGTGGCGTCGTTCAGCACGTGGGTCGCCTCGGTGATGGCGTCCCGATCCTGGCCGGCCATGGCCCGCTTCGCCTCGGCGAGCGCCAGCTCGATCGACGAACGTTCGGCCGCGGTGATGTCCGATCCCACCATCGCGTCGAAGTCCGGACGGCGCAGGGATTTCTCCGTGGCCTGCACCACCGTCTCGGCCTCGTTTCGAGCCTCGATCAGGAGCCGTGCGTCGAAGTCGGCCTCCGCGTGCTCGAACGACTCGATGAGCATGCGCTCCACTTCTTCGTCGGTCAGCCCGTAGGACGGCGTCACGTCGATCGACTGCTCGATGGCCGTCCGCAGCTCGCGCGCGGCCACGCTGAGGATGCCGTTGGCATCGATCTGAAAGCGGACCTCGATGCGCGGGAGCCCCGCGGGCATCGGTGGGATGCCACGCAGCCGGAAGCGCGCCAGGGAACGACAATCCGCCGCCATCTCGCGCTCGCCCTGCAGCACGTGCACGTCCACGGCCGTCTGGTTGTCGACGCCGGTCGTGAACATCTCCCGGCCGCTGGCCGGGATCGTGGAGTTGCGCAGGATGATCTTCGAGGTGACCCCGCCCAGCGTCTCGATGCCAAGCGACAGCGGCGTGACGTCGAGGAGCAGCATCTCCCGGCGGCCGCTGATCAGGATGTCGGCCTGAATGGCCGCGCCGAGGGCCACCACCTCATCCGGGTTGAAGTCGCTGTGCGGCTTTCGACCGAAGAGCGCTTCGACCCGCTGGCGCACGAGCGGCACGCGCGTGGACCCGCCAACCAGCACCACTTCGTCGATCTGGCCTGGCGTCAGGCCGGCGTCGGCCAGCGCCTGGCGCGCCGGCACCAGCGTGCGCTCGACCAGCGGCTCGATCAGGCGCTCGAACTCGTCGCGCGTCACGCGCCGCGAGTAGCCCTTGGGCAGCCCTTGTTGTGGCTCGACGCGAATCTCGGCGGCGTTCTGCTCGGACAGGTCCCACTTGGCCTGAATCACGGCCTTGCGGATGGCCTGGACCACCGCGCCCGACCACGCGGCCACGCCGGCGGCCCGCAGCTCCGACAAGGCCAATCCGGTCAGCGTGAGGTCGATGTCGTCGCCGCCCAGGTGCGTGTCGCCGCCCGTGGCCAGCACCTGGAACACGCCGTCCTCGACGCGAAGTATCGAGATGTCGAAGGTGCCGCCGCCCAGGTCGTAGACGGCGATCGTGCCCCGATTGCGCGCGTCCAGCCCGTAGGCCAGCGACGCGGCCGTCGGCTCGTTGATGATCCGCAGCACCTCGAGGCCAGCCAGGCGCCCCGCGTCCCGGGTGGCCGTACGCTGCGCGTCGTTGAAGTAGGCCGGCACGGTGATGACCGCCCGGTCGACCTCGAAATCGAACTCGCCTTCCTCGCGGAAGTGTTCTTCCGCGCGGCGTTTCAGCTCCTTGAGCACGAACGACGAGATCTCGGGGGGCGTCAGCTCGCGGTCGCCCACCCCGATGCGCACCACCCCGCCCGGCTCGCCGCCGACGCGGAACGGCAGGAGCTGCGCCTCGTTCTTGACGTCATCGATGCCGCGCCCCATGAACCGCTTCACGGAGTACACCGTGCGCTCCGGCTCGGTCAGGAGCCGCCGTTGCGCCTCGCGGCCCACGAACACGGTGCCGTCCTCCGCGAACGACACCACCGACGGCACCAGGGCATCGCCGGACGTGTCGCGGATGACCACCGGTGTGCCCTGGCGCACATAGGCGACCAGGCTGTTGGTGGTCCCGAGGTCGATGCCAACCACTTTACCCATGCGCGTGTACCTCACGCTCGATGGTGGCCAGCAGGTTGTTGATGTAGTTGCGCTCGAGCAGGCACTCGCGCAGCGCACTCAACGTGGCGCGACGCTCGGCCGCGCCGGCATCGGGCGCCAACCGGTCCCACTGCTCCGTCAGTGTGGCAATACGAGCCTCGTGCGCGGCGCGGCGAGCCTCGATCGGCCCCGCGGCCGCCTCCAGCCGTGCCCGCAGATCTACAGGCGGCGACCCGGCTTCGCGCAGCTCGCGGATCTCGTCCAGCTGCTCGTTCAGTTCGAACACTTCTTCGAGCAGGCCCGGCGGCACGACACCGTGTCCGCCTTCCACCCGCGTCGGCCCCAGACCTTCAATGGACAACAGGTGCTCGATGCGAGCGCCGGGATCACGCAGCGTGCGGTAGGCGTCGTTGAGGTACGACGACCGCTCCAAGCTGGCCAGGCGTTCGGATTGCGGAGCGTTGTAGAAGAAGTCGGGGTGCAACTGTCGGCTGAGGTCGCGGAACCGGCGCTCGAGGTCCTGCTGGTCCAGACCCAGCCGGCGCGGCAGGCCCAGGAAGGCGAAATAGTCGCCGTGCCGGCCCAGCGACAGGATTCGGCTGCACTGCTTGCAGAAGTGCTCGTGGACGGGCGCGCCCGCGCCGCACGTCCGGCACTCGACGACCGGCGTGGCGGACTCGGCGCGACCAACAGAGGGACTGGGACCCGAGGTCATGGCTCTCCGCGTTCGTCCGCCGGCTAGGCGCCGAACGAGCTACCACATCCGCACGACTGCTTCGCGTTGGGGTTGTTGAAGACGAACCCTTTCGACAGAAGCTCCGTGTCGTAGTCGAGCGTGGTGCCTTTCAGGAACAGGTAGCTCTTCTTGTCCACGAAGATCTTGGCGCCGTGCCCTTCGAACACTTCGTCGCCGAATCGCGGCTCGCGCTCCCACGCAAAGGTGTAGCTGAGCCCCGAGCACCCGCCGCCCTTCACGCCCACGCGGAGCCCTCCCTCCGTGATGCCCTGCTTGGCCATCAGCGATTGGATCTTCCGCGCGGCGGTGTCGCTAATCTCGATCATCGTCGTCGATGGAACCTCAGGCCGTCGGCTGTGCCGCCGGCTGAACCGAGCTGCCCTTCGATTCGTCCTGCTTCTTCTTGTAGTCGGCAATCGCCGCCTTGATGGCGTCTTCAGCCAGCACCGAGCAGTGAATCTTCACGGGCGGCAGGGCCAGCTCGGTCACGATGTCCGTGTTCTTGATCGCCAGCGCTTCATCGACCGTCTTCCCCTTCAGCCACTCGGTGGCCAGGCTGGAACTGGCGATCGCGGAGCCGCATCCGAACGTCTTGAACTTGGCGTCGTCGATGATGCCCGTCTCGGGGTTGACCTTCACCTGCAGCTTCATCACGTCGCCGCACTCGGGCGCGCCCACCAGACCCGTGCCCACGTTGGCGTCGTCCTTGGGGAGCGAGCCCACGTTGCGCGGATTCTCGTAGTGGTCAATGACCTTATTCGAATATGCCATGTCGTCTCCTCAGACTGCCGGCTGCCCAGCAGCCAGACAACTCAACTCGCCAAGTCCCTGATGCAGCTCCGTGCCCTGTTTGAGCATTGGGCATTGAGCATTGGGCCTTGACCATCCCCTCATTCCTAGTGCGTTACCCACTGCATCGTCGACAGGTCCACGCCTTCTTTCACCATCTCGTAGAGCGGCGACATCTCCCGCAGCCGGCGGACGACGTTGGTCAGCCGCTCCACGACGTAGTTCACTTCCTCCTCGGTGGTCCACCGGCCCAGCCCGAAGCGGATCGACGAGTGCGCCAGGTCGTCGCCCGCGCCCAGGGCCTTCAGCACGTAGGACGGCTCGAGGCTGGCCGACGTGCACGCCGACCCGGACGACACGGCCACGTCGTTGATTCCCATCAGCAGCGACTCGCCCTCCACGTAGGCGAAGCTGATGTTCAGGCTGTGCGGCAGGCGGTGCTCCACCGATCCGTTGATGAAGATCTCGTCGAGGTTGGCGTGGAGCGCCGCGTTCAGCTTGTCGCGCAGCCCGCGCAGCCGCTCGGACTCGGTGGCCATCTCCGCCTTGGCGATTGCGGCCGCCTTGCCGAACCCGACGATGCCGGTCACGTTCAGCGTGCCCGACCGCATGCCGCGCTCGTGGCCGCCGCCGCTGATCTGCTCGGCCAGCAGCACGCGCGGGTTGCGCCGGCGCACGTACAGCGCCCCCACGCCCTTGGGGCCGTACATCTTGTGCGCGCTCAACGACACCAGGTCCACCTTCAGCTGGTTCACGTCGAAGGGCACCTTGCCCGCCGCCTGCACCGCGTCGGTGTGGAAGAGCACGCCCTTCTCCTTGGCGATCGCGCCGATCTCGGCGACGGGCTGCAGGACGCCAATCTCGTTGTTGGCGGTCATGATCGTGATGAGGATGGTCTTGTCGGTGATGGCCGCGCGCAGCTGGTCGAGGTCGATACGGCCGTCCTTCTGCACCGGCAGGTACGTGACCCGCCCACCCTGCTTCTCGAGCTTCTTGCACGTGTCGATCACCGCCTTGTGTTCGGTGACGCAGGTGATGATGTGGTTGCCCTTCTCGCGATACATCTCGGCCACGCCCTTGATGGCCAGGTTGTTCGCCTCGGTGGCGCCGCTCGTGAAGATCACTTCCTTCGCGCTGGCGCCGATGAGGTCGGCCACGTGCTTACGTGCCTCGTCGACCGCCTCTTCCGCCTCCCAGCCGAACGCGTGGTTACGGCTGGCCGGGTTCCCGAAATGCTCGGTGAAGAACGGCACCATCGCCTGCACCACGCGCGGATCGACCGGCGTCGTGGCGTGGTAGTCCATGTAGATCGGTAGTTTCATAGATGTGCCCCACTCGAGCCATGCGGACGGCGCAGGACGGCCACTGGAGCCGCCACCGCTTCACGTTCCGCGTCCTTGGTCAACTCGGCCACGCTCACCGTACCGAGCGCCTCCAGGATTCGCTCGCGAAGCCGCCACAGCGGGTCGCGAATACTGCACTTGTCGAACTGTTCGCAGGCGTGGTCGTCGGTGGAACACGCCGTCACCGAGAGCGGACCATCGATCGCCTGGATCACGTCCGCCACACTGATCGAACTGGGCGACCGCTGCAACGTGTAGCCCCCGCGGGTGCCTTGCGTCGAGGCCAGCAGGCCGCTACGCACCAAGCGCTGCAGCACCTTGGCCATCAGTTCGATCGGGATGTCGTACCGCGCCGCGATCTCCCGCGCACTCGTCGACACCACGCCGCCCGTGTTGAGCGCCAGGTGCTTCATGGCGATCAGTGCGTAGTCTGCTTTCTTGGAGAGCCTCAGCATGGTGTCAAATCCGCGTCAAATACGACCGTATGAGTCGTAATTTTACGTCGCTTCATGGAAACCCGTCAAGATTGGTCGCCTTTACGAATTCCAGCGACGATAATTCACCGCAAGATACTGCCATCTAGACACTTAGACGCCTACCGTCGTGCGCTGCACCCCGAACGAACGGATTGAGATCACCCGGGGGCTGTGTCGCCTCGGACGGTTGCGGAGGCGCGGTTAGCCGCACGAGTACTAGAAACCATTGCTTGCTAGGTCCTTAGCACAGGCGTAACATCCGCCCCCGTCAGAGCTCGGTCGGCCAACCCTCAGGAGGCGGAATGATGAAGCGCGCGCTTGCCTGGATGTGTTTGTGTCTGGCGCTCGTGCCAGCCGCGGCGTATGCCCAGGCGTCTATTACCGGCGTTGTGAGAGACACGTCTGGAGCAGTGCTCCCGGGCGTGACGGTGGAAGTGACAAGTCCCGTCCTCATCGAGAAGGTGCGAACCACAGTCACCGATGGGTCCGGGGGTTACCAGATCATCCAGCTCCTCCCAGGCACCTACACGGCCACGTTCACTCTGCCGGGGTTCAGCACGACCAAGCGTGAGGGGATCGAACTCAGCGGTTCGTTCGTCGCCACGGTGAACGCCGAGATGCGGGTCGGCGAGCTGGCCGAGACGATCACGGTCAGCGGGCAGGCGGCGCTCGTGGACGTTCGAAGCGCCAACGTCCAGAGAGTCGTCACCAAGGATGTTGTGGATGCGGTGCCGACCGGCCGTCTGGGAATCAACCTGGCGGCGCTGCAGCCGGGCATGATGCTGGGCGCCACCGGCGGCGCGGGCAGCGCCAATCAGAACGTGCTGGCGTCACAGGATGTCGGCGGCACGGCGGGCGACACGTTCACCGACCTCTCGATCCACGGCGGCAAGCCGGGCGAGCAGCGCCAGACCATCGGCGGTGTGTCGGCGGCAACCACCATCCGCTTCGGCGAGTCGCTGAGCAGCTCGCCCAGCTTCACCGCCATGCAGGAGATGTCGGTGAACACGTCGGGCGCCGACGCGTCGTTGGCGGCCGGGGGCGTACAGATCAACTACGTGCCCCGCGACGGCGGCAACACCTTCAAGGGCCTCTTCTTCTTCTCCGGCGCGAACAACGCGATGCAGGCGACCAACTACTCGTCGGGCACGCGTGACGCGGCCGGCGCCTGCACTCCGGCCGACAGCCTGTTCTGCCGCGGTCTGATCACGCAGCCTGGAGCGTTGAAGAACGTCTACGACGTCAATCCGGGCGTCGGCGGCCCCATTGTCAAGGACCGGCTGTGGTTTTTCGCCACCGCGCGCTGGACGGCCGCCGAAAATTACGTGCCCAACAACTACCCGAACGCCAACTTCGTAGCCGGCCAGACCAGCCCGACGCTCCTGAACAGGACGACGGCCGCCTACGTGCCCGACACCAGCCAGGAGCTGCTGACGACGCTCGGCGGCGGCGGTCGATTCTGGGAGCAGACCATGCGTCTCAGCTGGCAGGCGAGCCAGAAGCACAAGATCGGGATCTACTACAACAACAAGAAGCGCACCAACCTGAACGCCGCCAACGCCACGGCGAGCGAGTCGCGTGCGTCGGGCTATTTCTTCCCGTTCTCCGACCAGCTCGTCCAGTGGTCCTCGCCGATGACCAATCGCCTCCTGCTCGAAGCGGGCTACTGGCGTCACCAGGAGACCTGGGGCAGCAAGCGCGCGCCGAACGACATCGTGGACCCGCTGGCCGTGGGCATCACCGACAACAACCCGCGATCCCTCGTCCCGGGCTACACGCAGCTGATCCAGAACTACCACGGGCGCGTGGGCTTCACCGACTCGGCGAGCCACAACCCCAACTACCGCAGCAACTTCAACCTGTCCTACGTCACCGGCTCGCATTCGTTCAAGACCGGCTTCGACCTGAACGGCGCGTCCCGCTGGTCCGACATTTCGTCGGTCGTGCCCTACAGCCTGGTGGTCAACACGCTGCCCACCAACGGCGTCGGCGTCGGCATCCCCGTGCCGCTGTCGGTCACGCTGCGGTCCGACGGATGCACCGATCCGCTAGTGCGCCAGGTCAGCGGCGCGCTGGTGGGCGGGATGACCTCCATCCAGCCGTACTGCCCGACGCCGATCCTGCAGAAGGTGCCCAACGAGGGCGGCGCCTTCGTCCAGGACCGCTGGACGATGGACAAGCTGACCATCAGCGCCGGGCTGCGATTCGACTGGTTCTACTCGGAGATCCCGACGATCCACCTCGGGCCGTCGCTCCTCACGCCCAACCGCAACTACGACGTGCCGGGCGTCAAGACCACCGAATACAAGGACTGGACGCCGAAGGTCGCCGCGGCCTACGACCTCTTCGGCAATGGACGAACCGCGCTGAAGGTGAACTACGGCAAGTACGTGCTTGGGCAGGCGCTCGGCGGCCTGGCCACGCTGGGCGCGTACAACGTGCAGCTCACGTCGACGCGGAACTGGATCGACAACAATGGTAACTTCGTGCCCGACTGCGACCTGACACGGAACACCACTCAGGGTCCGACGCAGGTGGGCATCGACAACCAGGTGGACACGTGCAACGCCGCCGTGGGCGTGAACGCCAACTTCTACGACCAGGTGCTGCGGCCGGCCCCGGCCGTGCAGGACGAGGCCCGCTACGGTTGGGGCAAGCGCCCGTACAGCTGGGAGATGGCAGTGGCGGCGCAGCACGAGTTGAACGAGGGCCTGTCGGTCACTGCCGGTGTGTTCTGGCGCTGGTTCGGCAACTTCCTGGTGACCGACAACATCTCGGGCACCGCTCGCGACTACACCGCGTTCGCGATCACACCTGGGCTGATCCCCGCCGCGCCCGCCTCGGCGGGCGGCCAGAGCCTGCCGAACAACATCAACACCACCGGGTTCTACAACATCAACCCGGGCGTGGCTGTGAACAACGTGACCGGGCTGTCGAAGCACATGTTCCCCGACAGCAACGTCTCCGACCGCTGGTTCGGCTACGACCTGACGGCGAACATGCGCCTGAGGAACGGGATCACGCTGCAGGGCGGCTTGGCCACCGGACGCCAGATCACGGACTACTGCGACGTGCAGGATCCGGCCAAGGCCGGCGACCGGGCGTTGGTAGAGATGCTCGCCGTCGCAGGGGTGCCGACGTCGGTCAGCACCTGCCGCATGGAGCAGAACTGGCTGCCGCAAGTCAAGTTCCTCGGCTCGTACACCATTCCCAAGATCGACGTGCAACTGGGCGGCTCGTTCCAGAGCATCCCAGGCGTCGAGTACTCGGCCTCCTACGCCGCGCCCAACTCCGACCTGGCGCGGCCGGTGGCACAGGGCGGCCTGGGCCGCCTGCCCGCCGGAGGCGTGGCCGCAGGCCTCACCAACGTCAACATCATCCAGCCGGGCGGGACCTACGGTCCGCGGTTCAACCAGATCGACATGCGACTGGGCAAGAACGTGCGGTTCAGCGGCCGCCGCGCGGTGGTCAGCCTGGACATCTTCAATGTCCTGAACACGGCCACGGTCAGCGGCGCCAGCGCCACATACACCACCTGGCTGGCGCCGCAGAACGTCGTCGCGCCGCGCTTGATGAAGGGGACGGTGACGTTCGATTTCTGAGACGCGGCACCGCGTGAAAACAAGACCCCGCCTCTTCGGAGGCGGGGTTTTTTTGTTGCTAACATCGAGCGCGGTGCCTGAAGGTCTCCGGTCTCCAGTCTCCGGTCTCCGGTCGGTTCCCGGTCTCCGGTCAGTTGCCGGTCTCCGGTCTCCAGGCTCCAGGCTCCAGGCCGTCAGTTTCCCCGCTGCATTCCTGCTGTTACTCACCATCATCGGCTGCGGAGCTGCACCTCAGCCAACCGACCAAGGCGCAACGACCAGCGACTCAAGCGCCGCCAGTGAGCCGTGGTTCGTGGACCGCGCGGCCGAAAGCGGGCTGACGCTGACGCACGTCAACGGGATGTCGGGCCAGTTCCACTACGCCGAGGTGATTCCTCCTGGCGCGGCCTTCTTCGACCTGGACAACGACGGCGACCTGGACGTGTACCTGGTGCAGGGCCGGCCGCTGGACCAACCGGACCCGCGCCCGGGCCAGCAGCCCCCCCAAGGTCGAATCTTCCGGAACGACCTGACGGTGAACGCCGACGGCACACGGTCCTTGCGTTTTACCGACGTCACGGCCGCCAGCGGGTTCGACGCGCGCGGCTACGGCATGGGGGCAGCCACCGGGGACTTCAACAACGACGGCTGCGTGGACCTGTACCTGACGAGTCTTGGGCCCAACTCGCTTCTCCGCAACAACTGCGACGGCACGTTCACCGACGTCTCGAAGGCAAGCGGCACCGCCGACCCGTCCTGGAGCGTCTCGGCCTCGTTCCTCGACTACGACCGGGATGGCTGGCTGGATCTCTTCGTCGGGAACTACCTGCGGTGGCGGGCCGAATCCAGCACGCCGTGCTTCACGCCGTCCGGACGGCGCGACTACTGCTCGCCCAACGTCTACCAGCCGCAACCGAGCCGGCTCTACCGCAACAATCGTGACGGCACGTTCACCGACGTCACCGCGGCCGCGGGGATGGCATTGGAGTTCGGGCCCGCGCTCGGCGTCTCGACGGCCGACTTCAACGGCGACGGGTGGATCGATATCTACGTGGCCAACGACGGCCAGGCCAACCTGCTGTGGATGAACCAGCGGAACGGCACGTTCAAGAACATGGGGTTGCTGTCCGGCACGGCGCTGAGCGCGCACGGGAAGGCCAAGGCCGGGATGGGCGTCGACGCCGGCGACGTGGACAACGACGGCGACGAAGACTTGTTCGTGACCAACCTCACGGGCGAGGGGAACGACCTGTACGTCAACGACGGGGCGGGGCTGTTCGAAGAACAGAGCGCGAGGTCCGGCCTCGGCGCGGCCAGCCGTGGCTACACCGGCTTCGGCACGTCGTGGTTCGACCTCGACAACGACGGGTGGCTGGACACGCTGACCGTGAACGGCGCCGTCCAGACGATCGAGGCCCTGAGACGCACCAACGACCCGTTCCCGCTCCACCAGCGCAAGCTCCTCTTTCGCAACCTGGGCGACCGGCGCTTCGAGGAGGTCTCGTCGCGCGGAGGGCTCGCGTTCGCGTTATCGGAGGTCGGCCGAGGCGCCGCCTTCGGCGACGTCGACAACGATGGCGACGTGGACGTGCTGGTGGCCAACAACAATGGCTCCCCGCGCCTGCTCATCAACGAGATCGGTGCCCGCAACCACTGGGTCGGGCTGCGCCTGGTCGGACAGCCCGCGGGACGCGACATGCTCGGCGCCCGTGTTGGAATCATCCGCGCCGATGGCACGGCGCTGTGGCGGCGCGCCCGGTCGGACGGGAGCTACGCGTCGGCCAGCGACCCTCGAGTGCTCGCGGGACTCGGCCACGCGACCGGGACGGTCCGCGTCCGCGTGGTGTGGCCCGGCGGCGCAACCGAGGAGTGGAGCGCGGTTCCCATCGACCGTTACACGACGTTGACCGAGGGCGGCGGCAGATGAGGCGCGTCGCGTGGGCGCTTCCGGTTCTCGCTTCGGCTCTGTTGGTGGGCGGCGGGTGCACCTCACAACCAGACAGGACGGCCTCAGACACCACGGCAACCGAGGCCGTTGACACCCCGTTGCCGCCGGTGGCGCTGCCGGACCTCTCCCCTATGGAGGCGCCCGTGGGGCAGCAGATGGCCGAGCGGCATCAGGCCCTCGTCACAATGGTCGCGGCGGCTGGGACCCCTGCCGCCGACCTCGCACGCGCGTACGGCGAGGTGGGCAGGCTGCTGATGGCGGCGGACTACTTCGACGCGGCAGAGCCCTATTTGCTCCACGCGCAGGCGCTCGCGCCGAACGAGACGCGCTGGCCCTACTACCTGGGACACGCGTACATGGCCCAAGCCGCGCCGGCAAAAGCCGTCACGTCCTTTCAGCGGGTCCTTCGACTGCAGCCCGCGGACCTTGCCACGTTGGTGTGGCTCGGGAACCTCCATCTCGATCAGGGCGAGCCACAGCTGGCCGAGCCGCTCTTCTCCCGGGCGCTCACGGTTCAACCCCGGATGGTGGCGGCGCTCTTTGGCCTGGGCAGGGCGGCCCTGGCGCGGCGCGAGTTCGCCCGCGCGGCCGATCAACTGGAGCAGGTGCTGGCCGCGGACCCACGCGCGTCCATCGCGCACTATCCGCTGGCGCTGGCCTATCGCGGCCTGGGCGATACGGCGAAGGCCGAGGCCCACCTTCGTCAGCAAGGCAGCGTGGAGGTGGGGCCGCCAGATCCCCTGATGGTGGAATTGCGGGGGCTGCTGCGAGGAGCCGTGGCCGAGGAAGCGCGCGGCATCCGCGCACTGGACAGCAGAGACTTCCACGCAGCCGTTCAGTCGTTTCGAAAGGCCGTGGACCTGGCGCCGGAAAATCCCTCGCTGCACCACAAACTGGGAACCGCGCTGTCGCTGGCGGGAGACACCAACGCGGCCGTGGAACAGTTTCAGGAGGCCGTGAGGCTCTCACCGAGCTTTGCGCAGGCGCATTACAGCCTCGGTGTGCTGCTGGCTGGGAGCAACCGGTACCCGGAAGCGATCGAGCGCCTCTCGACTGCGGTGCGCCACCAGCCGGACTACATCGAGGCGCGCCTCCAGCTGGCCGAGGCGCTTCGCCAGGTCGGCCAGCTGGAACGGTCCTTGGGCCAATATCGGGAGCTGCTCGCCATCGACCCCCGGGTAGCCGACGCGCGATTCGGGTACGCGATGACGCTCGTCGCCCTCGAGCGCTACCCCGAAGCACTCGGCGCCTTCAGAGAAGGCGCGAGGCTGTACCCGGACCAGCCGCGATTCGCCGAAGCGGGCGGCCGTCTCGAGGTTGCCCTGCGTGGCGGACGATGACAGCGGCGACGGGCCGCGGTTGCGGGGCCATCTCACATCGATTTCAGCTAAGATTCCGCGCGGAGAAGGTCCCGCGAGGGTCGCGGCCGCAGAAAGGACCATGACGTGAAGCTCGGAACACGACTCGCCGTTTCGCTGGCGGTCCTCATTGCGGGCGCTGCGGCGGTCGGGATGGTCGCGCTCCAGGTCACCTCCCGGCCAGCGGGCCCGCCCGCCGCCAGCCCCACGACCGTGCGCTATCCCACACCGGACGTCGGCGTGTCATCGCTCGAGGCGCGCGCCAGGGCGCAACGCGACACGGTGAGCCAGTTCAAGGTCTTCCACGAGTTCCAGTTCCGCGACAGCGTGACGGAGAGCGGCATCACCTTCTTGAACCGCATCGTCGACGATGCCGCGAGGTTCCACAAACCCGTTCACTACGATCACGGCACCGGCATCGCGGCGGCGGACGTGGACGGCGACGGGCTGGAGGACATCTATTTCGTCAACCAGCTCACCGGCAGCCAGCTCTGGAAGAATCTCGGCGGCGGCAGGTTCAGGAACCTCACCCAGGAGGCCGGCGTCGCGCTTGCCGATCGCGTGGGTGTGACGGCGTCGTTCGCCGACATCGACAACGACGGCGACCAGGATCTGTTCGTCACGACGGTCCGCGGCGGCAACGTCCTGTTCGAGAACGACGGCCGGGGACGTTTCACGGACATCTCGACAGCCGCGGGGGTCGACTACGTCGGCCACTCGTCGGGCGCGGTGTTCTTCGACTACGACAACGACGGCCTGCTGGATCTCTATCTCTGCAACGTGGGCCGCTACACGACCGACGTGAAGGGACGGGGCGGCGCCTACGAGGGGCTCCAGGACGCGTTCCTCGGCCATCTCCATCACGACCGCTCGGAGTCCGCCGTCCTGTACAAGAACATGGGCGGCAACCGGTTCAGGAACGTCACCAAAGAGGTCGGCCTGGGCGATGCCGGCTGGAGCGGCGACGCGAGCGTCGCCGACTTGAACGGCGACGGCTTTCCGGATCTCTACACGCTGAACATGCAGGGGGCCGGCCACTTCTATGAGTCGGTCGGCGGCAGGCGGTTCGTGGACAGCACCGCGAAGTACTTTTCGAGAACGCCCTGGGGCAGCATGGGCATCAAGTTCTTCGACTACGACAACGACGGACGGCCCGACCTCCTGATCACCGACATGCACTCCGACATGAGCGAGGAGTCCGATCCCGAGCGCGAGAAGCTCAAGGCGCGCGTGCTGATGCCGGAGGACATGCTCGGGGGCAGGGAGGAGCGCTTCATCTTCGGCAACGCCTTCTACGCGAATCGCGGAAACGGCACGTTCGAGGAAATCTCGGATCGTGTGGGCGCGGAAAACTACTGGCCCTGGGGACCGAGCCTCGGAGACCTGAACGCGGACGGCTGGCAGGACGTCTTCATCGCGTCGTCGATGAATTTTCCGTACCGCTACGGCGTCAACTCGCTGCTCCTGAACAATCGCGGCGAGAAGTTCCTCGACAGCGAGTTCCTGCTCGGGATCGAGCCGCGCAAGGGCGGGCAAACGCATACGTTCTGGTTCGACCTCGATTGCTCCACCGACGACGCCAACCAGCTGCGGCGCTGGCCCAACGCCGCTCAGGACATGTGCAAGGGACAGTACGGAAAGTTCACGATCATGGCGCCGCTCGGCACGCGATCGTCGGTCATCTTCGATCTCAACCAGGACGGTGCGCTCGACATCGTGACGAACGAGTTCAATTCGGCGCCGCAGGTCCTCGTCAGCGACCTGGCGCAAAAGCGGCAGATCCGCTGGCTGAAGGTGGCGCTGACGGGCACGGTCTCCAATCGCAACGGGCTCGGCGCGACCGTACGCGTGCTGGCGGGAGGCCGCGTGTTCACGCAGTGGAACGACGGCAAGTCCGGTTACTTGTCGCAGAGCGTCTTGCCGCTGTATTTCGGGCTCGGCGACCTGACCCGGATCGACCGCATCGAGGTGGACTGGCCGTCGGGGCGCAAGCAGGTCGTGACGACGGGCCTGACCACGAACTCGACGCTGCGCGTGACCGAGGTCCGGTAGGCCGTGGTGGCACATCCTGCCAGCCTCGGTCCTGTCCAGAGTGAGCAAATTGCCACCGCGCTCCCTCGAGCGGCGTCAGACGTGTCGCCGGCTGGTGCCCCGTGCTCATCCGGCGGCGGCACGGCTCTCGCATTGGCGCGAGTAGAATGGAGCTCGTGCCTGGGACCCACGACGCGACGCCAATCGGCCCCGGCGTGAAGCTCAACTACGACGACTTCGTGCTGTTCCCCGACGACGGGCAGCGGCACGAGTTGATCGACGGAGAGCACTGCGTGACGCCGTCGCCCAATCTCAAACATCAACAGATCTCGCTGAACCTGATCGTGGTGATCGGCGCGTGGCTGGAAGACCACCCGGCCGGACGGCTCTTCCACGCGCCGTTCGACGTTGTGTTCTCCGACTTCGACGTAGTCGAACCGGACATCCTGTTCCTGTCGCACGAACGCGCCGCCGAGGTCCTCACCTCCGCCAACGTGCGCGGTGCGCCGGAACTCGTCATCGAGATCGGCTCGCCAAGCACGCGGAAGCGAGACGAGACAATCAAACGACACCTCTACGAACGCGCCGGGGTGTCGGAGTACTGGGTCGTGGACCCGGAGCTCGATGTCATCCGTGTCTACAGGCGCGAAACGGAACGCTTCGGGCGTCCGAGCGAACTCTCGGCGGAGGCCGGTGACGTGCTGACCACACCACTCCTGCCAGGCATCGAGCTCCCATTGACTCGAATCTTCCGGGATGCAGGGTCGGGCAGCGGGAAAGGGTCGCCCGGCGAGTAGGCGACCTACGGTGTGCCGGCGATGTGCGCCGGGGGGTCCCGGGGTGGCCTCAATACTTCGGCTGGCTGGGATCGATCTTGTCTACCCACTCCAAGATGCCGCCCTTCAGGTTCTTGACGCTCGTGAAGCCCACCGACTTCAGGAAGTCCATCGCCTTGGCACTGCGGCCGCCCATCTTGCACTGCGACACGATCTCGCGATCCTTCGGCAGCTCCTGGTAGCGCCGCGGCAGCTCGCCGAGCGGAATCAGCACCGATCCCGGGATGCGGTTGATCTGGTACTCGTTCGGCTCGCGCACGTCGAGGATGAAGGGCGTCTCGCCCGCGTCCAGCTTCTGCTTCAGTTCCTGGACGGTAATCTCCCAATCGCTCACGCCGCCTCCTGTGGTTGGCGCGGCCGCCGGCTCCGGCCGGATGCCGCAAAACTGCTCGTAGTCGATGAGCTTGGTCACCGTGGGGTTGTCGCCACATACCGGGCACTCCGGATCCCGGCGCAGGCGCAGCTCGCGGAACTTCATGTTCAGCGCGTCGTAGATCAAGAACCGTCCGATGAGCGGCTCGCCGATGCCCAGCATCACCTTGATGGTCTCGGTGGCCTGGATGACGCCGATGATGCCCGGCAGCACGCCCAGCACGCCACCTTCGGCGCAGCTTGGGACCAGTCCAGGGGGCGGCGGCTCGGGGTACAAGCAGCGGTAGCACGGGCCGCCCTTGGTGGCGAAGACCGATGCCTGGCCCTCGAACCGGAAGATGCTGCCGTAGGCGTTCGGCTTGCCGCTCAGCACGCAGGCGTCGTTCACCAGATACCGCGTGGGAAAATTGTCGGTGCCGTCCAGGATCACGTCGTACGGCGCGAAGAGGTCGAGCGCGTTCTCCGATGAGAGCGCCACTTCGTAGGTGTCTACCTGGACGTGCGGGTTGAGCGCGTTGATCTTGTCCTTCGCGGACGCCAGCTTGGACCGGCCGACGTCGGGTGTCCCGTGCAGCAGCTGCCGCTGCAGGTTGCTGAAATCCACGACGTCGAAGTCCACGATGCCGATGCGGCCGATGCCGGCCGCCGCCAGGTACATCGCCGCCGGCGAGCCCAGACCGCCCGCGCCGATGCACAGGACGCTCGACGCCTTCAGCTTCCGCTGCCCTTCCATGCCGATCTCCGGCAGGATGAGGTGCCGGCTGTAGCGCTTGATCTCCTCAGACGAGAGCGCCGGCGCCGTGTCCACGGCGGAGGCGGGAGCGCCACCGGCCACCGACGGCACGATGCTCAACGTGTCTCCGGCCTTCACCGGCGTCTGCTCGCGCTGCAGATAGCGGATGTCCTCGTCGTTCAGGTACACGTTGACGAAGTTCCGCAAACGTCCCTCGTCCGTGTACAGGTGCTTGCGCAGCCCGGCGTGGCGGGTCGTCAAATCGGCCAGCAGCTCCCCCACGGTGGCGCCGTTCACTTCGACGGCGTCCTGTTTGTCGGTAAACGGGCGCAGGGGGGTCGGGATGTGGATCTTGTTAGGCATGTGTCAGATCTTCCTGGTCGAATGCGGACCGATCCTCGAGCAAGCGCCACGACGTCATGTCTTCAGGCACGCCGCCGCGGACGGATACGATGATGTACGAGAAAAACGGCCACGCGTGGTCGAGGTCGTACTGCGACGGCCGCGCGGGGTGGTCGGGATGCGAGTGGTAGAACCCGAGCAGCTCGGCGCCGAGCGCGCTCGCACGCGCCTCGGCTTCGCGGTAGTCCTGGGGACGAACGAGAAACCGACGTCTCGGCCCCTCTTCAGTAGTGTTGGGCAACGCGAACATCGCCGACACCACGCCGTCGCGCCCGTACAGGGCGCCGCAGCACTCGTTGGGATAGGTTTCGACGCCGTGTTGCCGGATCGACTCGTTGACGCCGCCTTCGAGGTGAAGCGCCATCAGCGGCTTTCCCCCGCGCCTTCGTCCCAGAATCGCTCGGACAGGTACTTTTCTCCGCCGTCGCAGAAGATCACCACGATCACGGCGTCCGACGTGCGCCGTGCCACGTCCAGCGCGCCCGCCAGATTGGCTCCACTCGAGATGCCGACGAAGAGCCCTTGCCGCGCCAGCTCGCGCGTCAGCCGAAAGGCGTCTTCGGTGCCAACGCCCAGATCCTCGTCGGCCAGCGACGGATCGTAGATACCGGGCACGATGGCCGTCTGCATGTGCTTCAGGCCTTCCAGGCCATGCAGAGGCGAATCCGGCTGCACCGAGATCAGCTTCACCCCGGGCTTGGCCTCGCGTAGCCGGCGGCCGGTGCCCATGAACGTGCCGCTCGTGCCCAGCCCCGACACGAAATGGGTAATCCGGCCACCCGTCTGCTCGAGCAGCTCCGGGCCGGTGGTGTCGTAGTGGGCCCGCCAGTTGGCCGGGTTGTTGTACTGATCCGGGTAGAAGTACATGCCCGGGTTCTCGGCGTACATGGCCTTGGCGCGCAAGATGGCCCCGTCGCTCCCATCCATCGGATCGGTGAAGATCACCTCCGCGCCAAACGCCTTCAGGATCCGTTTTCGCTCGGGCGTGACGTTGCCGGGGACGCACAGACGTACACGAAAGCCTTGCGCCGCACCGATCATCGCGTAGGCGATGCCGGTGTTGCCGGATGTGGCGTCCAGCAGAATCTTGTCGCCGGTCAGGGCGCCCGATTTCAGCCCCTCGACGATCATCCGCGACGCGCCCCGATCCTTTACCGATCCACCGGGGTTCCGCCATTCCGCCTTGGCCCACAGCTCCACATTCCGCAGACCGGCCTCGAAGCGTTGCAGGCGGATCAGGGGGGTGTTGCCGATGAGATCGACGATCGAGGGGACGGTTTGGGCGAGCCCCGGGGTGACGACGGACATATCCGACTGTTCCAGTCCGAGATTATATCACTCGCCCAGATGCGATACGGCGGGTGGTCCGGCGTGCATCACTACTCCTGCCCCGGCGGATTGCCGAGGCTGGCCCAGAGGTACCAGGAGGCCACCGAACGGTAGGGCCGCCAGGCCTCGCCGATCTCCGTGATCCGCTCCGGGGAGGGCGTCTTGCGCAGCCGGTAGGCCTTCTGCACCGCCTTCACGATGCCCAGGTCGCCGACCGGCAGCACGTCCGGCCGGTGCAGCCGGAACATCAGGAACATCTCCGCGGTCCAGCGCCCGATGCCCTTCACCTGCGTCAACGCCGCCACCACTTCGTCGTCGGGCAGCGCGTCCAGAGCGCCCAGGGGCAATGCTCCGCTCTCCACCTTGGCGCACAGGTCGCGCATGTAGGCCAGCTTCTGGCCGCTCAGACCCACGCCCCGAAGCGGCGCGTCCGGCGCGACCGCCACGGTGGCGGGGGTGGGCCGGCCGTCGAAGAGCGCGGTGAACCGCAGGCCAATCGTGCGCGCCGCCTTGGTGGAGAGCTGCTGCGAGATGATGGCCTGCACGAGCGCGCGAAAGGGATCTTCGTGCTGTGCCTTGGCCAGGCCGCACGCGCCGTGCTCGCGAATGAGAGCTCCGATCACCGGGTCCCGTCGGGCGAGCAGGCGGCGAGCGCGCGCGTAGTCGGTGGGCAGCATTCGCGCGGGCTGTGCCTACTTGAGGGCGGAGGTCACGGTGACGTGCGCGCGAATCTCGATCTGCCCAGCGGAGATCGGAGGCGCGTCCGCGGTGGCCATTTGCGCCGCGGCCCCTCGGAACATGGGCATCGGCGGCGCGGGCACCGTGCCACCCTCGTCCACACGTAGCACGCGATCGAGCGCTCGACCGGAGCCTGCGGCCGCAGCCTCGGCCTTCGCCCGGGCGTCGGCAACGGCCTGTCGCAGCGCGTCGCGTTCCAGCTTGGCTTGGTCCTTGAGGTCGAAGCGCAGGCCGCCGACGTTGGTGGCCCCCTGCCCGACGGCCAACTCGAGCAGCTCGCCGAGGCGCGTCACGTCGTCCACGCGGATCTCGATCGAGTTGCGGGCCACGTAGCCACGGATGACGCGCCGGTTGTTCACGAAGTCCACCTCCTGCTGGAGGTCATAGGCCGCCGTGCGGACCGCGTCGGCCGGGATCTTGGCGTTGCGCAACGCGTCCTGAACGGGCCGCATCGCTTCGGCGTTGCGGCGCTGGGCCTCTCGCGGGTTCGAGCCCCGGGTCTCGGCGCTGACGGTGATCCAGGCGCGGTCCGGCGTGGCCTGAATGATGCCTTGGCCAGACGTCACGATGACATCGACCTGGGGCGCCTGTTGCGCACGGAGAGTCGGCGCGAGGAGCAGTACCGCTGAGACGACAAGGAACGGATGGAGTCGCATATTGGGCCTCCCGCTTGGGGAATGTTCATTATGGCTGTGGGCCACACCGATTCAATGCACAATGCCCAATGCTCAATGCCCAACGAAGGGATGGCCGTGGAAACTGGTGAGATCAGCCGGCGCTTGAAGATCGCCGTGGAAACGGCGCGCCGGAGCGCGGCCGAGCAGCGCGGCCGGGACGAAACGGCTCAGGCGGCCTACGAAACCTTCATACAGAAGGTCGCAGCCCCGCTGGCGAAGCAGTTGGTGAACGTGCTCAAGGTCGAAGGGATGGCGTTCACGGTGTTCACGCCAGCCGGCGGCCTGCGCCTGTCGTCGGACCGGAACCGCGACGACTACGTGGAGCTGGCGCTCGAACCAGGCGAGACCGACCTGCGGGTCGTGGGGCACATCAGCCGGGTGCGCGGCTCCAGGACCTTGGCCGAGACGTTGGCCGTCAAGGAAGACGTCAAGGTGGAGGCCCTGAGCGAGGAAGATCTCCTGGAGTTCCTGTTGAGGGCCCTGCGCCCCTGGCTGGAACGCTGACCGCGTCCAGACGACGAGCCCGGCGAAGCTTCTTTGAAGCGAAGCTGGGCTAGTGGTAATCTCCCCCGCGCCATCGCCGGAAGCGAACCCGGCCGGAGGAGCCTCGATGTCCCCTAGCCAACCCAGCGGAAGCCCGGCAATCGCCGACCCACGAGAACTCCTCTCCACGTCGCCGATGAGTCGGCTGCAGGTGCTGGTCGTGGGCCTGACGATCGCCCTCAACGCGCTGGACGGTTTCGACATCCTGTCGATCAGCTTTGCCTCGCCCGGCATCGCCACCGAGTGGGGGATCGACCGAGCCGCACTGGGCTTCGTGCTGTCGATGGAGCTCATCGGCATGGCGATCGGATCGATCCTGCTGGGCGGAGTGGCCGACGCCATCGGTCGCAAGCCGACGGTCATCGGGTGCCTGGTCGTCATGGCCACGGGCATGGTGATGGCGACCACGGCCACCGGCCTCGTGAACCTGTCGATCTGGCGGATCGTGACGGGCCTTGGCATCGGCGGCATGCTGGCGGCCATCAACGCCGTGGCCGCGGAGTTCTCCAACACACGCCGGCGCCACCTGAGCGTCTCCCTCATGTCGATTGGCTATCCGGTGGGCGCCGTAGTGGGCGGCAGTGTGGCCGCCTGGCTGCTGCAGGGCAACGACTGGCGCGCGGTGTTCTATTTCGGCGCGGGGATCACCGCGATGCTCATCCCCGTCGTGTTCGTCCTGATGCCCGAATCGGTGCACTGGCTCACACGCAAGCAGCCCGCGGGTGCACTGGAGAAGGTCAACACGTCGTTGCGAAAGATGGGACACGCCGCCGTCTCCGCACTGCCCACCATTCCACCAACCGATCCCTCGCGTCCGGCCGTCGGCATCTTCGCGCCCGGGCTGATGGCCACGACGATCACCATCACGCTGGCCTACTTCTTCCACATCACGACCTTCTACTTCATCCTGAAGTGGATCCCGAAGATCGTCGTGGACATGGGCTTTGCTCCGTCCTCGGCGGCCGGCATCCTGGTGTGGACGAACATGGGCGGCGCAACGGGCGGCGCCGTGCTGGGCCTGCTGACGCAGCGCTACAAGGTGATCCCGCTGACCGTCGGCACCCTGCTGCTCTCGTCGGTGATGGTCACGCTCTTCGGGCGCTCGCCCGCCGACCTCCAGCAGCTCGCGTTCTACTCGTTCTGGGCGGGCTTCTGCACGAACGCGGGCATCGTGGGGCTCTACGCCATCATCGCCCAGGCGTTCCCCACCCAGCTCAGGGCGTCGGGCACAGGGTTCGCCATCGGCGTCGGGCGCGGTGGCTCGGTGATTGCGCCGATCCTGGCGGGCCTCCTCTTCGCCGCCGGGTATTCCCTTCCGACGACGGCGATGGTGCTGGCGCTGGGCTCCTTGTTCGGCGCGGGCATGCTGCTCCTCTTGAAGTTCGATACCGACCGGACGGCCGAGGAGAACCAGGCGTCGGCCGTGAGCCGCGCCTGACACCGGCTACGACGAAGCTCTCCTCGCTCGTCGCCGCTTCGCTGATCGCCGGCCTCCTCGTCGCCGTGGGGGCGCACGATCTGGAGTGCTACGAGAACGCGTTCCATTCACTCGATCGGGGCACCGACTCCCGGTACGTGACCGTGCTGGGTCAGCCGGTCTACACGCTGTCCCTCGGTCTGGGCGTCCGGCTGCCCCTGCACGGCAACCTCGGAGCCTCGCCCGCGGCGCTGCTGGCGCCCGGACTGCCGGCTCCACTGGTGCACTGGCTGCTGCTGGCTGCGGCGTTGGCCGCGGCGATCGTGGTGGTCCAGGTGGCGCTCGAGCCGCTCGGGGGAAGAATGGTGTCGTGGCTGGCGGTGCTGCTCCTCTTCTGCTCGGTACCGATGGTGGCCTACACCGTCTACAACGACTGGCCCGAGACGGCCATTACCTACTGCGCCCTGGTCGGTGGCGTCTTCGCTCCGCACGCGTTGCTGCAGGTTGGGTGCCTCCGCGGTACACGCCGGCGTCTGGCCGTGTGGGGCCTGCTGGCCATCGTCTTCGGCCTGCTCGCCGCGAGCCATCCAGGCTACTGGCCGCAGTTGGCGGGATCCCTTGGCCTGTCGATGGCCCTCTCATTGGCATGCCCGTCGTACACGCGCCGCGAGCGGCTGCTGGCCATCGCTGCGGTTGGGACGGCGGCGACGCTCGGCGTTCTGATCCACATCCCTGACGTTCTTCGCGAAGCGGCCCTCGGGGCAGGCCTCCCGCGCGACACGCAAGGGCCCGCGGGGGAGCTGCTCCTCACCCACCTCTTTCCGCTGTCGGACCCGGGCGCGCGCCTGCCCTTCTCGCTGCTTCCGTTGGCGGTTGCCTCAATCGCCTGGGGCTTCACGGTGGGACGTGGCTGGAGGCCGTTTGTCGTCGCCAGTGGCGCGGCGTCGATCGCCATCGCAATTGCCGCCTCGACGCTGCTGCCAGGGTCGGTGGCGATGGCGCCGTCCACCACGTGGACGCTGCGCGACGCGGCAACGGTCTTCGCGGTGCTGAGCGCCGCGTATGCGGCGTCGTTGCTCGGGGGACGCCACAGGCGTTGGGGCCTGGCGGCGCTCTTGATGATCGGGGCGCAGGGTCCGCTCTACGCCGCCAGCCTTCTCTGGGCTGCTCCGTCCGGCGGCCTCCGCCCATGGAACCACGATTGGAGAACCGCGACCACGAGACTGGCTGAGCGCGGCATGCCGGTGGCAGAGCTTCCACCAGGCTTCCGCACGGCGCTGTGGTCAGGCGGGCGCGCCGAGATGCGCCTTGATGGCCAGGCCAGCACCGACTGGGCCGACGCGGGCTACCCGATGGTGACCGCGTGGACGAAGAACCGCACCATGGCGCAGCTCGTGCGGCCCAACGAGATCTTGTTCGACCAGACCACGGATCTCGACACGCGCGTGCTGTGCGATCCGGCCGCGGCCGGATTCCTGCGGCTCCGCTACCTGCTGTTGCCGCCGGGACAATCGTGCGAGGAGTGGACGCTGCACTCGAACGCCCTCGTGGACGGGCGATGGGCCGTCGCAACTCGCGCCCGGGACGACCGTGTGCGGACCGTGCAGCTGCCAGATGTGCCCCCCGACATACGAAGCCAGCCCGCCCTCGGGGACGATCTGACGCTCGTGCGCGCGCTCGTCCCGCAGCCCGGCACGTCGATCGCCATCTCCGCGGATCACGTCTCGCTGACGTTGGCGAACGCCCCTGGCGCCGACATCGCCGTGGTGCTGCCGGTGGCGTATGACCCCGCGTGGCACGCGTCCAGTGGTCGTGTGGTGTCCCTTGGGGGACTACTCGCCGTGTCGGGCGCCGAGGTGGCTCGGCTGCGGGTGGACTTCGTGCCCGACGCTCCGCTCCGCGTTCGTGCCATCGGCATGAGGATGGCCCAGGTGCTGAGCCTCTTCGGCTTCGTGGCGCTGGGTCTCGCCGGGCGCGGCGGACGCAGCGACTACTGAGCGCGTAGGAGCAGGACCGGGATGCGTACCATGTGCCGCACCTTGCTCACCGTCGTTCCCCGAATCAGATCGTTCAGGAACCGGTGGCCGTGCGTGGACATGGCGATGAGATCGACCTGACGTTCCTCGGCGAGCCGGATCAGCTCGTTGGCCGGGTCGCCCATTGCCAGCTCGGTCGTGACGCGAAGGTTCGGCAGCGATGCGGCCAGCGTGGCCAGGTACTCGCGGTCGACGCGCATCTCCTCCGATTCGCGCAGCTGCAGGTGATCGAAGTGCCGGGCCGCCCACCCGTCCGCCACGTGGACCAGCAACAGTTCGGCTCCCGTCAGCGCCGCCAGCTGGCGCACGTGGCCCAGGATGGCCTGATCGGCCGGCGAGTTCTCAACTGCAACAAGAATCCGGTTGTACATCGAAGCCTACCAACAGGCCGCGCCGCGACGCGGCGCAAAAGAGAACCAGCCAGACGTTCACTTGGAATACTCACGAAGTGAACGTCTGGTACAGCAGCCAGACGTTCAGCGCGGCAATGATAACCGCGACCAGCCAGGCCAGCGCCTGCATCCAGAGAGGCGCCACGAAGGGCCCCATCTTGTGACGGTTGCTGGTGAAGCTGACCAGGGGGAAGACCGCGAAGGGCAACTGCAGGCTCAGCACCACCTGGCTGAGGATGAGGAGCGCTCCGGTGCTTTCTTCGCCGTACAGCGCGATCACGACGACGGCCGGCACGATGGCGACCAGCCGCGTGATCAGCCGCCGCAGCCACGGCCGCAGCCGGATGTTGACGAAGCCCTCCATGACGATCTGGCCGGCCAGCGTGCCCGTAAGCGTCGCGTTCTGGCCCGCGCAGAGCAGGGCCACCGCGAAGAGCGTGCTGGCGGCGGACGCGCCGAGCAGCGGCGACAGCAACTGGTAGGCATCGCCGATGTCGGCCACCTCCGAGTGCTCGGTGCCGTGGAACACGGCGGCAGCCACGATGAGGATGGCGGCGTTGATGAACAGCGCCGACATCAGCGCAATGGACGAATCGAGCGTGGCGAAGCGGATCGCTTCCTGTTTGCTTTCCAGGGTGTCGACGTATCGACGCGTCTGCACGATGGACGAATGCAGATACAAGTTGTGGGGCATTACCGTGGCACCCAGGATGCCGAGCGCGATGTAGAGCATCGCCGGGTTGGTCAGGACCTCGGAGCGCGGGATGAAGCCCACGGCCACCTCGTCGAGCGCCGGCTTCGACAGCCAGATCTCGACTGCGAAGCACGCCGCGATGCAGACGATGAGCGCCACCACGAGCGCCTCGACGTAGCGGAAGCCCTTGTTCTGCAGGAACAGGATGATCATCACGTCGAGCGCGGTCAGACACACGCCCCACATGAGCGGCAGGCCGAAGAGCAGGTTCAGAGCGATGGCCGCACCCAGGACCTCGGCCAGGTCGCACGCGGCGATCGCGATCTCGCAGAGGATCCACAGCCCTATCGTGACGGGCCGCGAGTAGCTGTCGCGGCACGCCTGCGCCAGGTCCCTCCCGCTGCCGATGCCGAGCCGCACCGACAGTGCCTGCAGCAGGATCGCCATCAGGTTCGACAGCAGGATGACGCTGAGCAGCGTGTAGCCGTAGCGCGCGCCGCCCGCCAGGTCGGTGGCCCAGTTACCCGGGTCCATGTAGCCAACCGCCACCAGGTAACCCGGCCCGGCAAACGCCAGCAGCTTCCGCCAGAACCCCGCGCCGATGGGTATGGCGATCGACCCGTGCACCTCGCGGAGGCTCGGCGCCGACGGCTGACTGCGCCACCCGTGGGGCGAATCAGCTTCGGGGCCGGAACTCATGGGATGTCTGGGTCATTCGAAATATTTTGAATCCTATCACGTCGTATTTTGATTAGTCAAAATCTTATCCAGGCCTGGCCAGACGTACGCTACCCTGACGTGACCATGCTGCCGTCCAGCACCGTCGAGAACTATCTGAAGGCCATCTACCAGGGGACCGGGTCCATGCCTGATCCGCAGGCGCTGCTCCCGATGGGCCAACTGGCGGCAGCGCTGGGTGTGGCGCCCGGAACCGCTACCACGATGGTGAAGACGCTGGCCGAATCCGGCCTCGTGCACTACGAGCCGTATACAGGCGTGGCGCTGACGCCGGCCGGCGACCGCCTGGCCGCGCTGGTGTTGCGGCGCCACCGGCTGATCGAGCTCTTCCTGGTGCGCGTAATGGGCTACGCGTGGGACGAGGTGCACGACGAAGCCGAGCACCTGGAGCACGTGGTGTCCGACCGCCTCGTGGACAAGATGGACGAGATGCTGGGGCGCCCCGAGGTGGATCCCCACGGCGACCCGATCCCGAACGCCGACGGCATGGTGAAGCCCCAGGAAGCCGAGAACCTGCTGACCTGCGCCCTCAACACGCCAATGACGGTGACCCGCGTCATCGACCAGGACCGGGCGTTCCTGCGGTTCATCGAGCAGCACAGCCTCAAGCCGGGCGAGCCCATCGAAGTCGAGGCGCGAGACGCCGCCGCCGACAGCGTGCAGCTGCTGGCGTCGCAGACCCGACGGATCACCATCGGCACGCGGGCCGCGTCGAAGCTGCTGGTGCAGCGGCTGCGCCGCTAGCATCCCGGTCTCAGGCTTCCGGGCGAGCGAAGCGGCCGATTACCCTGGCAAGCGCCGCGGCGTCTTTCACGATCCACTGCGCGGCCGGCAACGTCTCGCGTGGAATCCGCGGGTAGCCAAACCCCCACGACACCAGGCAGCACGGCGCGCCGCCGTTGTGCGCCGTCTCGAGGTCCACGAAGGAGTCCCCGACCATCAACGTCGAGGGTGGCTCCGCGCCGGCCGTCTGCATCAACGCCAGGAGCCCTCGAGGATTCGGCTTCCGCGGGTGCTCGCCGTCCCCACCCACCACGTCGGCAAACAAATGCCGGACGCCAAGCCCCTCGAGAAGGCGCAGCGTGTGGTGTCGTGGCTTGTTGGTGAGCACCGCCACATGGCCCGCGGCACGGGCCGCGTCCACGGCCTCGAGGATGCCGGGGTACAGCACGGTGTGGTTCAGGAGGCGGGCGTCGTAGATCTCGAGGAACCGGGCCAGCGCCTCGACCGCCGGGGGCAGCCGCGCCGCGTTCAATGCGCGCTGGACGAGGAGCGCCGCGCCCTCGCCCACCATGCCCACGACCGCCTCCTGCGACAGCGGCTGACCGCCTCGCTCCACGACGAGCTGGTTGGCCGACTCGGCCAGGTCGCGGCTGGAGTCGACGAGCGTGCCGTCGAGGTCGAAAACGACGAGCGTGCTCGGCGTGCGCTCTTCAGGATCGGACACTAATCCCCGTAGGTCGCCCACGAGGTCGGCGTTTCCCACACCGTCACGCGGGACACGGGGAGGCCCTGCTCGCGAGCCACGTCGTGGATGAGGCGAGCGATGCGCTCGGCCGTCGGATTGCTGTCCACGACGAAGACGGGCTCCCCCATCCCTTCGAGGACGGGCACCAGCGGATCGTCTCGCCGCAGGATCATCTTGTGGTCCAGCTCCTGGTCCACCCACGTCTTGATGGCGCGCTTGATGTCGCTGAAGTCCATCACCATGTTGCGCGCGTCGAGCGACTCGGAGCGAATCTCCAGTTCGGCGACGGCGTTGTGTCCGTGCGGGTGGCGGCAGACCCCGTCGTAGTCCAGCAGCCGGTGGCCGTAGCAGAACTCGATGCGCTTGGCGACGGAGTACATGCTCGTAATGTTACCCTCGGGACACCGGAGCACTCGTGACTCACAGCCCCACAGCGTCAGCGCAGGGTGACGGCGCGACGGCCGTCCTGCTCTCGGCCGGCCTCGATAGCGCCGTACTGGCCGCGGCCGAGGCCCGCCGCGGGCGCGTGCACCCGATCTACGTCAGCGTCGGCCTGGCGTGGGAGGCAGACGAGTTGGCCGCGCTGGCGCGCCTGCTGGACACGCCGCCCTACGCTTCGCTGGCCCCACTGGCGCGCCTGGCCTTCCCGGCCCAGGATCTGTACCCGGCGACGCACTGGGCCATCGTGGGCACGCCCCCGGCGTTCGACACGCCCGACGAGGACGTGTATCTGACCGGTCGCAACGTGATGCTGCTCAGCAAGGCCGGCATCCACTGCGCGCAGAAACGGCTGGACCGCATCGTAATCGGCCCGCTGGCCGGCAATCCGTTTCCCGACGCCACGCCCGAGTTCTTCGCCTCGATGAGCCGCACGCTCTCGCTGGGCCTGGGCCACACCGTCGCCATCGACGCGCCCTTCGCCGCGATGCACAAGAGCGACGTCGTCCGTCTCGGGTTGGAGCTGGGCGTGCCGCTGGAGATGACGCTCTCGTGCATGAACCCGCGCGAGCAGCGGCACTGCGGCCAGTGCAGCAAGTGCCGGGAGCGCCGCGACGCGTTTCTGGAAGTCGGCGTTCCGGACGCCACGGTCTACGTCACTCGACCCGTGAGATAAATCAAGGCCCAAGGCTCAAGGCCCAATGGAGGAGTAGACGAACTGGCCGCCGATGATCGTGTGCCGGACGTCGAACTGCGGGCCCAGCACCACGAGGTCCGCCACGGCCCCTTCGGCGATCGTGCCGTGGCCGACGAGGTCGAGGCGGCGCGCCGGCGTCAACGCGCACATCGCGGCCGCGTCCACGATCGAGACGCGGCATTGCGTGACCAGCGTCGCGAAGATGCGGTCCATGGTCGCGGTGCTGCCGGCCAGCGTCCCATCGTCGAGTTCCGCCGCACGCGAGCGGACGTGGATGCGCTGGCTTCCCAGCATGGCTGTCGCGCCTACGGCCAGGCCGGCACCCGCCGTGCCATCGGTGATCGCCATCACGAGACCGGTGCCTTTCATGGCGATCGCCATGCGACAGATGGACGGGTGGACATGCACGCCGTCCGCGATGAGCTCCACGGCCACGTGGTGCGATTCGAGGACGGCACCGGCGAGCCCCGGCGCTCGGTGCGATACGGGAACCATGCGGTTGAAGAGATGTGTGGCCTGTCGCGCGCCGGCGTCGATCGCCTTCATCGCCGTGTCGAAGTCCGCGCCCGAATGCCCAAGCGACACGCGGTGGCCAGCGGCGACCAGCATCCGGATGAGGTCGAGGCCACCCGGCAGCTCGGGCGCCAGCGTGACGATGCCGACCTCGGGCCGGTGACCCGCGATCACGCGCATGATGTCGTCGGCGACGAACGGCTCCGCCTGCGCGTCTGGGAAGTCCGCCACAGGGCCAGTGGGGGGGAGGCGTAAGCACTGCACGGGGTGAGCGCCCGCGAAATCAGGGTTGAGGAAGTTGCTCTCGAGATGCGCCGCCAAGACCCGCGCGCCTCTGGGCACACCGTCGGCGCGCGCACGCCCCACCTGATCGAGAAAGCCCGCCAGCACACCCGGTGTGCACGCCACGCTGGTCGGACAGAACGCCGTCACGCCGAAGCGAGGCAACACCCGGGCGAGGTCCGCTACGGCCGTCGGACCACCGAGCACGTCGTGGCCAAGGGCCCCGTGGACGTGCACGTCGATGAACCCCGGCACCACGTGACACCCTCGGGCATCCACGACGGTCGCCCCAGAGGGACCGTCGGTGGCGCGACGCTCGACCGCCGTCACCTGACTTCCCTCCACCACAAGGGTGCCGGTGGGAACGATGCGATCGGCGAGGACGAGGTCCCCGCCGACGATGGCGATCACCGCCTCGGCTCCTGCCCGGTCCAGTCCACGTGCAGGTGCCACTTCCGCCCCTCGAGCGGCAGCCCGCCGGCCTCGGCCGCGACCGCCCCACGCAGCAGGTCCCGGTCGAGGCGCCGGAGGATCTTCAACAGGCCGTCGTCGGTCGGGGCCGTCAGCACCACGACGCCACCGCTTTCGCCCGCGGGGAAACGGCGATCATCCAGGTAGTCGCGGTCGAGGGTGAGGAGCGTCCGGCGAAGCTGACGCGACAGGCGAAAGTGGTCCCCGTCCGGCGCGCGGCGCAACTCGTCGTGCTCGATGACGAACAGCACGTCCCACTTCAAGCGGGTGCGCATGGCCGTGACCACACGCAGGGGAACATTGGCGTCCACGTAGACGCGGGGCGCGGCGGCGCCCTTGTCCACGTGCGGGCCGAGCTCTGAGGCCAGTGTGCCCATCGAGGGTTCTAGCGAATCACGCCTTCTCGATCCTCGCCTCTTGCGCCTGTTGCCGCAGCGTCGCCACGAGGGCCTCGCGCTTGTGATACAGCTCCTTGCGCGGCCGCCGGTTGTGGGTCGAGCCGACGACGTACTCGCAGAAGAGCGGAAACGCGATGGTCGAGTCCGCGTAGGCCACCACCGTGTCGGGCAGCACCCCCGGGTTCACCTTGCCCCAGCTGACGGCCTCGGCGGGTGTGGCCCCGGACAGCCCCCCCCACACCACGGAATCGGTCGTGATCTGGATGAAGTAGTCGTTGCCGCCCTTGGGAATGCCGTAGACCTCCCAGAGCGTCGGCTGACCCTGCAGGTAGAAGTTCTTCGGAGACCCGCCGCCCAGGATCACGCAGCCGTTCTTCTGCCCGGCCAGGATGAACGCGCACACCTCGTTCACGTCCTTGTTCGGGTCCACCATCAAGCGGCTGCCGTTCAGCAGCTCGTGATACGCCACGTTCATGCCGATCGAGCTGTCCCCGGGCGAGGACGTGTAGATGGGCACGCCGGCCGCGGCAGCCGCTGCCACGATGGAGTACTCCTGGCAGCCCGGGTGCTGTTCCAGCAGGTCCTGCCCCAGGGCGTAATGCAGCTCCGCCGTGGACACCGGCTCGTTCTTGCCCCACCGCACCAGGAAGTCGCGCACGTAGGTGTCGGTTTCGAGGAGGACCGACGCCGGGAACAACACGTCGTAGATGCGGATCACGCCCTCGTCGTACAGCTCGACGTCGTTCACGAACGGCGACCCGCGGTGCAGCGTGAAGTTCAGGGCGTAGTGCAGGTCGTGGTACAGGTTGGCGCCGGTGCTGATGACGAAGTCCACCAGCCCGCGCTCCATCAGCTCGACGACGCAGCCACCAAGCCCGGCCGGCGTCATGGCCCCGGCCACGGTCAGCGCGATCGTCGTGTCGTTCTCGGGCAGCAGCATCTTGTCGCTGAAGATGCGGCACGCTTCGCCCAGTCGGGCGGCGTTGAAGGCTTGAAAGCCCTCGTCGATGAGATGCCTGATGTCGGCGCTGCCGCGAGGCCGGTAGTAGCGAATGGGACGCCCGGAGAGCACCTTGGAGCGCGGCTTGTCTGGAGCACCAGGGCTGCGATACGGCATTGCCGGTAGCTTAGCATTGCTGCGCACGCCCTAAGTGCCTGCGGCGCCTGTCGTTGCCCGTATTTTGATCCGATACGCAAGCACAGAAGAGGCCGTATTGAACGAACTAGCTTTCGCAGCGCAACGCGCGGCTCAGAGCCGACCCGAGCCGGCCACCGACCCAGCCGAGGCACGATTCCGCAGTCTTGTGCAATCGCCGCTGCGCGCGGGGCTCGTGCGCTTTCTCAACGCGCGGCCCGGCGAGTCGTTCGAGATCGAGACCCTGATGGCCACGTTCGGCCGCATGCGGCTCGACGTCGAGAACTGCGTGAAGGAGCTGGTGGACTTCGGGGTGGCGAAGCGCCATCCCGATTCGCCGAGCCGCTTCAGCGCGAGCCGGCCGGAGCGTCCGAACATCGCGGAGCTGCTCGAGGCCTTTCTCGAGCGCCGTGCCCAGATCAGCACCGAGGACCAGTCGCCATCCGTGCAGCGCTTCCGCGAGATGATCGGCCGCGACGAGAAGATGCTGATCGTCTTCGAATGGATCCGCACGGCGGCCAAGTCGGACATCTCGGTCCTCATCCTCGGCCCCACCGGATCGGGCAAGGAAGTGGTGTCGCGGATGATCCACGAGCTGAGCCCGCGTGGCCGCGAGAACTTCCAGGCCGTCAACTGCGCGGCGCTGCCGGACACGCTCTTCGAATCGGAGATCTTCGGCTACGAGAAGGGCGCCTTCACCGGGGCGAACGACCGCAAGCCCGGGCGCGTGGAGCTGGCCGACCGCGGTACGCTGTTCCTGGACGAGATCGGCGACTTGTCGCTGGTGGCCCAGGCCAAGCTCCTGCGCGTGCTGGAGGACCGGCGATTCGAACGGCTGGGCGGCCAGAAGTCCATCGAGGTCAACTTCCGCCTGATCTCGGCCACCAATCGCCCGCTGGACGAGTTCGTGCGCGACAGCCGTTTCCGCGAGGATCTCTACTACCGCGTCAACGCGTTCGCCATCCGCCTGCCGTCGCTGCGCGAGCGCCCCGTGGATATTCCGGTGCTCGCCAACCGCTTCGTGGCCCGGTACTGCGCCGCCAACGGGATGCCGCTCGATGCCAAGGCGTTCTCGGAAGAAGCGGTCACGAAACTGCAGAGCTATCCGTGGCCGGGCAACATCCGCGAGCTGGAGAGCACCGTGTCCCGCGCGGCGCTGTCGGCGCCGGGGCGCGTGATCCGCGACGGCGACATCGAGTTCCTGCACGCGCACATGTCGCCCAAACCAGGTAGCCCCACGGGCGCGAAAGCAGGGCTGCCGTCGCTTCGCGACGCCGAGCGCACGCACATTCAGCGGGTGCTCGAGGCCGTGGCGTGGAACAAGAAGGAGGCGGCACGCGTGCTGGAGATCAGCCGCGGGACGCTATACCGCAAGATCGAGGAGTACCAGATCGAGGACGTCCGCCTGTCTCGCGACATCGCGATCGCGTAGGGCAGGGCAATGCTCAATGCCCAATGCTCAATGCCGAATGAAGAGCTCAGCCCGCCAGTGCCCCGGGCCTGACCGGGATCCAGATGATCTTGATTCGGTGGTGGCGTGCGCAGCCGGAACGCGGTAGGGGCATGCCGTCCCTAACGCAAAGCGCTTGCCGACCGAACGTCGCGTCGCGTCTGGGTAACGTAACCCGCTCTATTTCAATGTCTTGACGAATTGCCTTGTCGGGTGTCGGCGGGATGCACTGGCCCGCCGGCCGCGGGCGCGTGTGCGAAATCCGCACTCAGCAATAAACCCAGGGTGTGGAATTCGTGCAACCCAGGGCGATCGTCGGTCGAGGTGTGTGTGCCGGAACGGAACGCCGGGTGAACATCGGCGCCTCCGAACCGGAGACTGGAGACTGGAGACCCGAGACTATCGCCTTGGGCCTTGGGCCTTGACCCCTCTACAACCCCATCACGTGATACCCCGCGTCGACGAGCAGGACTTCGCCCGTCACGCCGCGGCCGGCGTCGCTCAAGAGGAACGTCGCGGCCTCGGCCACCTCGGCCGTCTCCACGTTACGCCGAAGAGGTGCCTTCTCTGGATACACGTGCAGGATGCTGGAGAACCCTTTGATGCCGGCGGCCGCGAGCGTCTTGATCGGGCCCGCCGACACCGCGTTGACGCGGATGTTCTTCGGGCCCAGGTCGGCAGCCAGGTATCTCACGGTGGATTCGAGCGCCGCCTTGGCCACACCCATCACGTTGTAGTTCGGGAACACCCGGTCACTGCCGAGGAAGCTCAGCGTCACGAGGCTCCCCCCGCCCCGTTTCTCCATCAGCGGTGCCGCGCCTCGCGCCAGCGCCACGAGCGAATAGGCGGAGATGTCCAGCGAGACGCGAAAGTCCTCGCGTGAGGTCTGGCTGAAGGGGCTCTCGAGCGCCGCACGCGGCGCAAACGCCGCTCCGTGCACGACGAAATCCAGCCCACCGAACTCGGCCTCGAGGCGGCTGAAGACGCTGGCGATCTCGTCGTCCGAGCTGACGTCGCACGGCAGCACCAGCGGGGCGTTCGACAGGCCCTGCGACAGCTCGCCGACGTGCTCCTCGAAACGGCTTTGATAGGTCAGCGCCAGGCGCGCGCCGCGCGCGGCCACGGTCTGCGCGATGGCCCACGCGATGGAACGTTTGTTGGCGATGCCAACGATGAGCCCGCACTTGCCGGCGAAATCGGTCACACGTGTATCCAGGCCGCGCCCCGGGGGCTAGCGTCCGCCCTTGCGACCGGCGCCGCCGCCTTGTCGTTGACCTCGGTTCGGGTCGCCTCCGCCAGGTCGATTGCCGCCGCGGCCGCCGGGGCCTCGTCCACCCCGATGACCATCGGCGCCAAAGCCGCCGCCGTGCGGCCTGCCGCCGAAATCCCGCCCTCCGCCGTACCCGTGACCTTGCTGGCCGCCTCGGAAGCCCGCGCGGTTGCCGTCAACTTCGCCGCGGCCCCCTCTTGAACCCGGCTGGCGGACGGTGAATTCCGGCTCGCGCCGCTCCGGGATATGTCCCTCGGGACGCGGGAAGGTGGCCCGGATCAAGGGCCGATGCACGGGGCCGTCGTCGTCATCCCGGCTTTCGGTCGGCGCGGCTACGACCGCCTCGGTCGGCGCCTCCGGCGCTGGAGTTCGAGCCTCGGCCATCAGAAGGGGCGGGGCGGTCAGAGCGGGGTCTTCAACAGGTGGGATTGACACTGGGCTGAGGGGCTCCTCTGCGGTGAAGTCGTCGGCCTCGATGGGCGACGACTCCACAATGGGCCGTGGCGTCACCGAAGCCAAGTGCGGCCGCGAGCCGTCAGGGGCCTCCGCGACCAGCGCTCCTTGGGTCTTGGGCCGTCGGGCCGCCGGCGCCTTGCTGCGCCGGTACACGTGCTCCGCATCGCACGTGGTGCAGCGGGTTTGCCGCACGTCGTCCTCGACAATGGCGACCACCACGTGATTGGTCACGCGGCGCTCGCGCGGACAGTAGTCATCCAAAACGTCACCGAGCCGAAGCCGGCGCTGCTGCATGAAGTTCCCCCGGAGCATGCCCTTTCTTGGTGGGGTAGGTGAAAGGGACGCGGGCGCCCAAAAGTCTAGCAGACTCAGGGCCGGAGCCCCAAGAACACGGAAAAGGCCCAAGGGGCACGAGGAGACGAAAGGCCTAAGGCCCAAGGCACAAGGCACAAGGCCCAAAGCTAGGAGGCGCGGACGGCCGCCACCCAGGCCTGGCAGTCGGCCAAGGCGGCCGCGACGGCGCCTGGGCTGGTGGACTGCGGTGTCTTCTTGGCCGCCACCGACGCAGCCGCCGTGGCGGATTCCGCGGCATCGGCGCCGAAGAGATCGCTGAACTGGCGCCACTCCTCGGGCGAGAGGTCCGCGAAATCGCGGCCCTCGGCGAGCAGCCGGCGCACCATGGCCCCCACCACCTCGTGCGCCGTGCGAAACGGCATGCCGCGCAGCGTCAGGTAGTCGGCCACGTCGGTGGCCAGGAGCAGGCCGGACGCCGCGCGACCGGACCGCTCCGCGTTGACGCCGAGACGCGCAACGACGGCGTGGGCCGCGCGCAACGACGCGGCCAATGTGGCCTCCGCGTCGAACACCGCCTCCTTGTCCTCCTGAAGATCCTTGTTGTAGCCGGTGGGCAACCCCTTCATCGTCACCAGCCAGCCCGCCAGGCGGCCGACGGCGCGACCGGTCTTGCCGCGCACCAGCTCCAGCGGATCCGGGTTCTTCTTCTGCGGCATCATGCTGCTGCCTGTCGCCGACGCATCCGACAACTCGAAGAACGCGTGCTCTTCCCCGGTGAAGATGATGAAGTCCTCCGACAGGCGGCTCAGGTGCACCATCGCCAGCGCCACGGCATACAGGAACGACGCCACGAAATCGCGATCGCTCGAGGCGTCGATGCTGTTGGCCACGACGCGGGAAAAACCGAGACGCGCCGCCAATGCGGCCGTGTCCACGGCGTAGCTCGTGCCGGCCACGGCGCCGCTGCCGAGCGTCAACGCATTCGCCTCTTCGGACGCGGCGTGCAAGCGCACGTGATCGCGCCGCAGCGCGGCCGCGTGCGACAGGAAGAAATGCGCCACGAGCACGGGTTGCGCGCGACGCAGGTGCGTGTAGGACGGCATCAAGGCGTCGCCGGCCGCTGCCGCGCGATCCGCGCACGCCGCAACCAGGTTCGCCACCGCGGCCTGGAGCGCCGGAATCTTCCGGCGAAGATACAGTCGGAGGTCGAGCGACACCTGCTCGTTGCGCGACCGGCCCGTGTGGAGCCGGCGGCCCGCGTCGCCAATCCGCTCGACGAGCTGCCGTTCGACGAAGCTGTGCACGTCCTCGTCGGGCCCCGCCACGAAGGCGGGATTCCGGCGTCCGTCATCGAGGATGTCGCGAAGACCTTTGGTGATGGCGGCTACATCGTCGGCCGACAGCACGCCGGCCGCGCCCAACGCTTCGGCCCAGGCCAGGCTTCCGGTGACGTCATCCTCGAAGAGCGCCCGGTCGAAGCTGAACGAAACGCCGAAATCAAACGCGTCCGGGTCGGGCGCGGTGTCGAAGCGGCCAGACCACAACGTCACGAGCGGTTCACCATCGGTATCGAATCCTTCCAAAGCTGGCGAGGCTCCGCCTCGCCAGCGCAGTATCTTCTTGCCCCGCTTCGCGGGGGCTACGCGAGGCGGCGCGCGGGTTCACTGCGTCAATCGGTCCAGACGCTTCACCAGCTCCCGGGCCCTGCGGGCGTCGCGAGCGATCACCAAGATGGTATCGTCTCCCGCCAGCGTCCCGACCACCTCGGGCCACCCGGCCCCATCGATCGCCACGGCCAGGATCTGCGCCTGCCCGGGCCCCGTCCGCAGCAAGACCTGGTGTTGCACCCGATCGACGCGGCTCAGATACTCCGCCACGGCCTTGTGCAGCCGGGCCGTCGAGCCATGGCCATTGGCCGAGGCCTGCGCGGGTGCCTGATAGGCGCCATCCGGTCCGCCCTTCACGAGCGCCAGGTCCCGGATGTCGCGCGACAACGTCGCCTGCGTGACGTCGAAGCCGGCGGCACGAATCGTGCGCCGCAGTTGCTCCTGGCTGCGAATCGGCTGGCGGCGAACGGCGTCGATGATGGCGGTCTGGCGGCGTGCCTTCATGTGCAACCCCCGGCGAGGGCCTGGGAACAGCATACACGACCGCTTGACTGTTTATGCATTGACATGTATAAAAATACTTTTCCCCAAGGCCCGGAGTCGATGACAGAGAGCCAAACGTCCACGAAGACGCTGTCCGGGAAGACACTGTCCAGGAAGACGCCGCGCGCGCGGGTGGTGCTGAAGCTCGGGGGCGAGCTGCTGGAGCGCCCCGAAGACATCGTGCGTGTTGCCACGGGCATCACGCGGCTGGCGGCCCGAACGCAGCTGACCGTCGTCCACGGCGGGGGCAAGGAGATCGACGCAGCCCTGGCCCTGGCCGGAATCCCGAAGCGGCAGGTCGACGGCCTCCGCGTCACCGACGAGGCCACCTTGGCGGTCGTCGTTGGCGTGCTGGCGGGCAGCATCAATACGCGGCTCGTCGCGGCCGTGCGGCGGGCCGGCGGACGCGCCGTAGGCCTCACCGGCGCCGATGCGGAAGTGGCGGTGATGCGGCGGGCCAAGCCGATCGTCAGCACCCAGGGAGACACCGTGGACCTGGGCCTGGTGGGCACGCCAAGCGGCACCGCGGCCCCGGCGCTCCTTCTCGGATTGCTGAAGAGCGGCTACGTGCCAGTCGTCGCGTGCGTCGGCGCCACTTCACGTGGCGACCTGCTGAACGTGAACGCCGACACGCTGGCGTCGCACCTGGCGGTGGGCCTCGGCGCCGTGCGGTTGGTCGTCGCCGGCGGGACGGCCGGCGTGCTGGACGGCGACGGCAAGACCATCGAGCGGGTGTCGCTGGCGGACGCGGCCCGGCTGGTGCGTCAGGGGACGGCGAACAAGGGTATGGTGGCGAAGCTGCAGGCGTGCCGCGACGCCGTGCGAGCCGGCGTCGGTGATGTCATCATCGGCAATGGACGCGAGTTGGACTTTGGACGTTTGGTCGATTTCAAGCGGGTGCAGGGCAACTGCACGCAGGTAGTGCGATGAACACGAATCTCGACGACATCAAGGCGCGCGAGCAGCAATACGTCCTCCAAACCTACCGGCGCCAGCCCGTGGCGTTCGTGCGGGGCGAGGGTGCCCGCATCTTCGACGACACCGGACGTTCCTATCTCGACCTGGTGTCGGGCATCGGCGTCACCTCGCTCGGGCACGCGCATCCGGGTCTCACGGCCGTCATCACGGACCAGGCCGCAAAGCTCCTCCACACCTCGAACCTGTACTTCCACCCGTTCCAGGCCGAGGCCGCGGCGCGCCTGTCGGCGCTGTCGGGCCTGCAACGCGCCTTCTTCTGCAACAGCGGCACCGAGGCCAACGAGGCCTGCCTGAAGTTCGCGCGGCGCTATTGGCACACCCAAGGCGCCACGGACCGCGTGGGCTACGTGGCCCTGCAGAACGGCTTCGCCGGGCGCACCATGGGTGCCCTGTCGGTCACGTGGGACGAGCACTACCGCGGTCCGTTCCAGCCCCTGATTGGCCCCGTCACGTTCGTGGACCCGGAGCAGCCGGACACGCTGCCCGCGGCGGTCGGCGGCAAGACGGCCGCGATCATCGCCGAGCCCATTCGCGGCGAGGGCGGCGTGCGGCCGCTGCCCGACGGGTTCGTGCGCGCGGTGAAGGACGTGTGCGCGGCCACCGGAACGCTCCTCATCGCCGACGAAGTGCAATCCGGGCTCGGGCGAACGGGTCACGCGTTTCACTTCCAGTCGCTCGGGTGGACGCCGGATCTGGTGTCGGTCGGCAAGGCGCTCGGCTCGGGCGTCCCCGTCGCGGCGGCACTGGTGTCCGAGCGCGTGTCCTGCAAGATCTCGGCAGGCGATCACGGCAGCACATACGGAGGCAACCTCCTGGCGTGCCGCGCCGCGGCGTTCTTCCTGGAGCAGTTGATGGACAAGGGCCTGCTGGATCACGTGCGCAGCGTGGGCGCGCACTTCGAGCGCCGGCTTCGCACGCTGGCCCTGCGGCATCCGGTCATCCTCGACACACGGGGCGCCGGCCTGATGCGCGGCATCGAGTTGCGCGTGGACGCCGCGCCCGTGGTCGAGAGCGCTCGCCAGCACGGGTTGCTCGTGAACCGCACCGCGGAGCGCGTGGTGCGCCTGCTGCCACCCCTCACCATCGAGACGGCGGACCTCGACGAAGCCGTCGATATCCTGGACGGCGTGTTCGCGGAGTTGCCGGCCGAGGTGGGCGCATGAGCGTTCGGACCGAGACAGTGCGCATCGAGCCGATTGCCGGCGGCGTCACGGCGCCCGCCGGCTTTCGCTCCGCGTCGCTTCACAGCGGCATCAAGAAGAAACCCGGCGCCCTGGATTTGGCCGTCCTGGCAGCCGACGGCCGGGCGTCGGCCGCAGGGCTCTTCACGACCAACCTGGCCAAGGCCGCGCCGGTGCTGGTGTCGCAGCGGCATTTGGAAACAACCGGCGGACACGCCCGAGCCGTCGTCGTGAACAGCGGCTGCGCCAACGCCTGCACGGGCGACAGCGGTATGGCCAACGCCGTCCGCATGGCGGCGGAAACCGCGGCGGCGCTCGGGTGCCCGATCGAAGAGGTGCTGGTCGCCTCCACGGGGGTCATCGGCGTGGGACTGGATATCGACCGGATCGCGCCGTGCATCCGGACCGCCGCTTCCGGGGTCGCGCGCGATGCGGGCGCCGAGATGGCCCGTGCCATCATGACCACCGATCCGTTTCCGAAGGAGCACGCGGTGGCCGTACAGACGCCGCGTGGCACGTTCCACGTCGGCGGGACCGCGAAGGGCTCGGGGATGATCGAGCCGAACATGGCGACGATGCTGGGCTTCCTCACCACGGACGCCGCGGTGCCCCCGGCGCTCCTGCGCCGCGCCCTCGCGGATTCGGCCCGGCGGACCTTCAACGCCATCACCGTGGACGGCGAATGCTCCACCAACGACTGCGTGTTCGCGCTGGCGTCTGGCGCACAGGGCGTGTCGGTGGACGAGGACCTCTACCCTGCCCTGCGCGACGCGTTCTACGTGGTCTCGAAGGAGTTGGCCATCGGCATCGTCCGCGGCGGCGAGGGCGCCACCAAGCTCATCACCATCACGGTCGGCCACGCCCGCACCGAAGCGGACGCCATGCGGGTGGCCAAGACCATCGCCAACTCCCCGCTGGTGAAGACGGCCGTGCACGGCGCCGACCCCAACTGGGGCCGCATCGTGGCCGCGGCCGGTCGAGCCGGCGTTGCCTTCGACGTGGGCCAGTGCACGGTCCACGTGGGCGGGACGCTGCTCTTCGAGCACGGCCTGCCCCACGACGACATGGCTCCCCGGGCCGCTGAACACTTGAAGAGCGCGGAGGTGCTGATCGAGGTCGATCTCGGCACGGGCGGCGAGGGCACGGCCACGGTGTGGACCTGCGATCTGAGCGCTGAGTACGTGCGAATCAACGGCGAGTATCGGACATAGCGGCCCTTCAAGATGTCTAACGATCCGGATGGTGACCCGGGGAAGCTCGGGAAGAAGGACTTCCTCTCGATCTCGGACCTCGACCACCGCGTCCTCGAACGCCTGCTCGATCTGGCGGCGCAAATGAAGAAGGACCGGCGGCTGGGTGCCAAGGCTCCCACGGCGTCGGCTCTGAGCGGCCAGCACGTGGCGCTGCTCTTCGAGAAGCCGTCGCTGCGGACGCTGTCCACCTTCGAGATCGCCATCCGGGAGCTGGGAGCAAACACGCTGCACCTGCCCGCGCACTTCGCCGAGGGCGTGCGCGAGCCTATCGAGGACGTGGCGCGAAACATCGAGCGCTGGGTGCGCGCGCTGGTCATCCGAACCTTCGAGCAGGAGAAGGCGCAGCGCCTGGCGCGCGTCGGCTCCCGACTGTCCGTGGTGAACGCCCTCACCGACGAGGAACATCCGTGTCAGGCACTGGCCGACGTGCTCACCATGCGGGAACGTTGGGGCGCCGCACCCGGGCACACGGTGGCGTACGTAGGCGACGGCAACAACGTGGCCACGTCTCTGATGCAAGCGGCCTTGATGAGTGGCGTGAACGTCCGTGTCGCGTCGCCGCTCGGCTACGCGCTGTCGGACGATGCCGTGCGACACGCCGCCGGGCTGGCCCAGGGTGGCGCGCAGGTGCGGCTCGTCGAGGACCCGCGCGCGGCCGTGGCCGGCGCCGACGCCGTGTACACGGACGTCTGGGCGTCGATGGGCGAAGAGCACGAGGCCTCCGAGAGGCGACGCGTGTTCGCGCCCTATCAAGTCAACGCCGCGCTGATGGCCGTCGCCAACCCCGGGGCTATCTTCATGCACTGCCTTCCCGCGCACAGGGGTGAAGAGGTGACGGCCGAGGTGATCGAGTCGCCGGCCTCGGTCGTCTTCGACCAGGCCGAGAACCGCCTGCACACCCAGAAGGCCCTCCTCCACCTCCTGCTCGCCCAAACTTGAGCATTCGGCATTGAGCATTGGGCATTGGCTACAATCCCTCCGATGCGTCCCTGGCTCGCGCACTACGATTCGGACGTCCGGCCATCGGTGGCACCGTACCCCGACAAGACGCTCGTTGATTACCTGACGCTGCTGGCGCGAGACCACGCCGACAAGCCCGCACTGCTCTTCAAGGGCTCGTCGGTGTCCTACGGACGGCTCCAGGCCGAAAGCGACACGTTCGCGACCGCCCTGGTGGCGGACGGCGTGCGGCCAGGCGACCGCGTAGCGCTGGTGCTCCCCAACTGCCCGCAGTTCTTCGTGGCCCAGTTCGGCGTCTGGAAGGCTGGAGGCATCGTGGTTCCGCTGAACCCCACCTACAGCGAGCGGGAGCTGCAACAGGCGCTCGACGCGACGCAATCCACGGTGGCCGTGGTCCTGACCCCGTTCTACGGCAGGGTGAAGCAGGCCCAGGGCCGCACGGCGGTTCGCCGCGTCATCGCCACCTCGATCAAGGAGTACCTGCCGGCGATGCTTCGTTTCCTGTTCACGCTCTTCAAGGAGCGAAAGGACGGACACCGCATCACCCTCGGGCCCGGCGACGTTCGCTACGCGGACTTGCTACGACAACACGCCGGCTCACCCCGACCGGCCATCACAGTACGACCGAGCGACCGCGCGGTGATCCTGTCGAGCGGCGGCACCACGGGCACGCCAAAGGGCGTCGTCGGCCTGCACGCGCACTACGTCGCCGCCGGTCTGCAGCTCTACGAGTGGACCAAGTCGGCCCTGGTACCGTGGACCGACGTGATCATGTTGCCGCTGCCGCTCTTTCACGTGTACGGCAACGTGGGCGTGCAGCCGCTGGCGTTTGTCGGCCCCAACCCGCTGTCGCTGGTGCCCAACCCTCGGGACCTGGACGACGTGCTGGCCACGATCAAGCAGGTAAAGCCCGCCTTCTTCAACGGTGTGCCCACGCTCTACACCGCCATCCTGAACCACCCGACGGTGCGAAGCGGCCAGGTGGACCTGCGGTCCATCAAGCTGTGCTTCTCGGGTGCGGCCGCGCTGATGGCCAACACCAAGCGGGAGTTCGAGGAGAAGACGGGCGCCACGATCGTGGAAGGCTATTCGCTGACCGAAGGGATGATGGCCTGCTGCGTCAACCCGGTGCGCGGTGAGGGCAAGGTGGGATCGATCGGCATGCCGCTGCCGGACGTGGACGTGCGGATTGTGGACGCGGAGGACGCCGGGCGTCAGCTCGCCACCGGCGAGACCGGCGAGCTGCTCATGCGCGCGCCGCAGTTCATGGCCGAGTATTGGAACAATCCGCTCGAGACCTCGGAGACGCTGCGGGTGCAGGCCGACGGCGAGCGCTGGCTGCACACAGGCGACTTGGCCTACATGGACGCGGACGGCTACATCTTCCTGGTCGATCGCAAGAAGGACCTGATCAAGACCAGTGGCTTTCAGGTGTGGCCGCGCGAGATCGAGGAAGTGCTGTCGGCGCACCCGGCCGTGATGGAGGTGGGAGTGGCGGGCGTTCCCGATCCCCTGAAAGGCGAAGTGGCCAAGGCATGGGTGGTGCTGAGGGCTGGCCAGACGGCGGCGGAAGAAGAGCTCCGGTCCTACTGTCGGGAGCGCCTGGCGCCGTACAAGGTGCCGGCCGCGGTGGAGTTCCGGCGCGACCTCCCGAAGACGATGGTTGGCAAGATCCTGCGCCGCGCGCTGGCGGCCGAGGAAGCTATGCGGAAGACCGCGTAGGCCGAACCAGGACGCCGGCCGCTTCCAACGCCCCTCGCACCAGGCGGGCCATCTCGGCCGCGCCCGGCGTGTCGCCGTGGATGCAGAGCGTATCGACGGCCACGGGCACGACGGACCCATCGAGCGCCGTCATCCGCTTGTGGCGCACCATCTCCACCGCTCGAGCCAGGACGTCGGCAACGCTCGACACCACGCCACCCGGTACGCCGCGCGGCGCCAGGCGCCCGTCGGCGCCGTAGCCGCGATCGGCGAACGCCTCGGAGACGGCCCGCAGCCCCGCATGGGTCGCGGCATCGACGAGCTTGGAACCGGAGAGGGCGAAGACCGCGAGGCGTGCGTCCACGGAGCGGACCCCTCGCACGACCGCATCGGCCAGGGCCCGATCGCGAGCGGCCATGTTGTACAGCGCGCCGTGCGGCTTCACGTGCGCGAGCGACGCGCCTTGACCGGCCGCGATGCCGGCCAGCGCTCCCACCTGGTACGCGACCAGATCCTCCACCTCGCGCGGCGACACCTGCATCTCGCGCCGGCCGAACCCGACCAGGTCGGGCAGCCCCGGGTGCGCGCCCACCATCACGCCGTGCGCGAGCGCCAACGCAACGGTCGTGCGCATCACGCCCGGATCGCCGGCGTGAAATCCGCACGCGATGTTGGCGGAGGTGATGAACGGCATCACGCCTTCGTCATCGCCGTGGCGATGGACGCCGACGGATTCACCGACGTCGGCGTTCAGATCGACCGTCAGCTCCATGCGTGAGCCTCATGCCTCATCCGCGAACACGCTTGTAATTCTTGCCACAGGGCTGACCGCGCGCCAGGCCCAGAATACGCTTCTTTCCCAACAAATCGACGCGGCACGGCAGTTGCCTATAGAGATGACGTCGGTCTGTGGTTTACGGCATGGGCCGTAAGCGCTGGGGGGAGCCAGGCCGGCAAGCCAGGATGGGGTGCTTGCGCCCCATCCTGTTTTTTCACCAAAGAGTTCCGTGAACTCCTCCGGAACTCTTTGGTGAAAGTGTTTCTTGGCCGCGCTTCGCGCGGCGGGACCGTCATGCGGATTCACAACGAGCCCAACCCCAACATTCCGGGCCCGCATGCCGGTCAGGTGCCCCGCTGGAACAGCAGAGGTTAACTGCGCAATCTACGCGGCGCCTTCGGGATACTCGAGGGCCAGCTTCAGCTCCCGTGACAGGGACTCGACGGTAGTACCGGTGCGCTTCCAGGCGCCCTCGCTCTCGAAACGCTGATCGCCGATCCGTCGTCCCCACGGCGCAATCACCCTGCCGATCGCGCGAAAATCGGCGCGGTCCGCGTGCAACTGATCGAGCCGGCGCACCACATCCGGGGCCACTCGCACGAACGCCCGCAGGGCCGTCGCGCTGCGCACGCTGTACTTGCGCCCCACCCAGGCCGCGCCAAAGACCACCGACACCTGCTTGAAGTAGTTCACGAAGAAGCGCTTGGAGTCTTCGAGGAAGGCGGCAGACTTGCGCGGCCCGCCAAAGGCATCGCTCGAGAAGAGCTTCTTCAGCTCTTGCGCCAGCGGAGCCTGCGCCACGCGCCCGCGTCCCACGCCAAGCAGCTTGATCTCCCCGTGAAGCGGAGAGTCTTCGCGATCGTTGAGCGCTCGCACCACATCGTGGGCCGCGGCCAGGGCCTCGTCACGGTACAGCTGGCGGCCCGACAACGTGACCAGATGCGACGCGTTCAGCCGCGTGTGCTTGGCGTTGATCGTGACGAACATCTGCACGACGTGGTCTTCGGGCAGGCGGTCGAAGATGATGGCGGGCACGCTGAAATCGTCGCCCTGGATGTTCTCGATGTCGGCGTGCAGCGCCAGCAGACGGTGCTGCCCGTCGATGGCGCGCAGGATGCCCTCGCGTTCCGGCACCTTCAACCGCCCCACCGACGCGCCGGCCTCGACGGGCTCGAACGTCAGCTTCTCGTCGCACGAGATGATGACGGCGCCGGCGATGGACGGCAGGTCGCGCGCCTGGCGACACTGCTCGTAATACTGGACCAGCTCTTCGATTTTCTTGCGGATGATCTGCCGCTGGTAAGCCTTCTCGCTCGACGCGATGCGCCGCTCCAGGAGGTCCCAGTTCACCTTGGACGGGATCTTCTTCTTCCCACCGCGAACGGGTGCGCCCGACTCCCCGTAGTTGAGGACCTCGAAGCGGACAAGCTTGTCGATGTCGCCGGCCGACAAGGACGCCTGATAAAATTGAACCCCAAACTGCTTCATCCGGATCGCGGCGACATTGATCATGGGTCAGTCTCGAACATCACGAGCTATCGCCCGCCCGTGTGGGTTGGAACCTGGTCCAGTCTGAGCGCGGCGTGGTTCGAACCACCCGCGAATCGTTCCCAATTCACGCCAAAAATGGCCTAGCTGGCCAAAAACGCGAATTGTATCGGTCGGCCCCCTGGATCTCAACCAGTATTCGCCTTTCCGATGCCCATCCCTTGTCCCATGAACAGGTTACGGCAGTCAATCGGCGCCGCCTTCGGGTTGGCACTCCTGGGCACTCTCGTGCTGATCTGCGCTGGCCGAACCGTGGCTTAAACTCAGCCGTAGCCGCTAGCCCGGCTGGTCTGCCAGCGTCGAGCCAGGCCCGCCGTGGCCAGGTCTGGAGGACCGCCGCCGCTGTCGGTAGGCGGCCCAGGCCGCGGCCTTGAGCCGCACCAACGCGTACAGCAGGGCGCACAGCCCAACGTAGCCCCACGAGGCCTGGGTGAAGGTGAGGCTGCGATCCAGGGCGGTTGCTGGCCGGCCGTAGGCCATCTCCACATGAATCCAATAGACGAAGAGGGACGCCACTCCGAACTCGCGAATCGGCGACCACGTCGTGGGCCACGCCGACATCCAGGCCCGAGCCGCCAGCACGACCACCATCAGGATCCCCAACCGTACCAGGAAGAAATGCGGGGCCGTCGTAGAGGAGGCGTCCCACTCCCCGGCCAACACGAAGGCGATCGCGCAGCCGGCGGAAACCAAACCACCGCCCACCCAGCCGATGCGAACCACGAGCCGACGCTCGGCCTCGGAATCGGTGGCGTCCGCCAGCCAGTCGCCCACGATGACTCCGGCCAGGAGGAAGGCTGGCCACGGGAACAGCGAGAAACTGGTCCGCTCGGGGAACGAGCGGACGTACATCTCCAGCCAATCCGGCAAGGGGTCCAGCCACATGGCGCCGCGCACTGCCGGTGCGGCCAACACCATCACGGCCGCAACGCCACCCAGCCAGCGGGCACGCGTGCCCTTGCTGCCACCGCATGCCCACAGCGCGCCCGCCAACACCATCGACAGCCCGAGAATGTTCAGGATGTCCACCTTCAGGAGCGCCTGTGGAAAACGGCCGCCGCTGACCACCAGGGATTGCAGCCGGAACAGGAACGCCAGGCCGAAGATCTGCCACCCTCGTCGGCGGGCCAGCCTGGCAACGTCGCCAGGCGAGACGCCGCGCCGCAGCCGGGATGCGGCCGCCAGTGCCAGAGCAACTCCCGCCAGGAAGAGGAATGCGGGAGCGGCGAATCCGCCAAGCGCGATCGCGGCCCGATACGGCAGACCGGGCCGGTCACCCACGAGCGTCCACGCATCGTAGGTGTGGGCCTCGATCATGAGGAGCGTGGCCACGCCCCGCAGCCAATCCAAGTACCCGAGCCTAGGCATGTAGGGAGATCAAGGCACGAGGCTCAAGGCCCAAGGCCAATGCCCAATGCCCAATGCCCAATGCCCAATGCCCAATGCAGAAATGCCGGGGCAACGTCGAACATACGCGCATGGTAGTCGCGTCCTGCGGGAGGCAGCGCCTCATGGGCTCAGGGAAGGATCTCGATCTGCGTCGTCAGGGTGATGTCTTCGCGCAGGGAGTGCCAGACAGAGCAGTACTTCTCTCGGGATAGCTCGAGCGCGCGCGCGACAGCGGCCTCTGGGACGGCGCCCCCGACGCGGCAGTGCAGGTGGAACGACACGAAGCGCCGCGGGGGGGTGGGCAGGCGCTGCCCGGTAATGGTTGCGGCAAACCCGGTCAGGGGATGCCGGCCCTTGCGGATGATGTCCACGATGTCGATGGACATGCACCCGGCCAGGCCCACGGCCAGGAGCTGCGTCGGCGACGGGCCCGCCACGGTGTCGCCGTCCAGCGTGAATGCGATCGGCCCGCTCGACGCATCGAAGCGCCGCTCGCTGGACCAGACGAGCTCGGCGACGAGGGGACGCGTCGGTTCGGCCATCGAGCGGCCGGGTTACCGCGTCGCGACCTGCTCCATCCGTGGGGCGCCGGATCGCCTGGAGCCGAACACGGACGAAAACGCCAGCCAGGCCACGGGCACCAGCACCAGCAGATAGCTGAGGTACTGCCCGTAGATGCCGTCGGGGCCATACGGCTCGGTGGCCCAGTGCAGCGGCTCGCTGTAAGGGAAGAGGTTCGCTTCGGTCAGCTCGTGGAACCCATAGATGAGGAGCTGCACGACGAAGATGGCGAGGAACACCGCCGTCACCTGGAAGAAGAGCGCCAGGTTCACGCGGTGTCCGAACCGGGACCATAGCCACGCGACGCCCGCCGCGCACAGGGTGCCGCCGATCGCGCCGCTGACGATGCTGGAGATGCCGACCTGCGAGAAGAGCGTTCCCATCAGGAGCGCGGTCTCCATGCCCTCGCGCGTGATCATCAGCAGCGTGAACAGGAACACGCCAAGCAGCGCCTTGAAGCCCGCCTTGCGGGCCGACGCCGCCAGGCTGCCCTCGATCTCGGTCTTGAGGCGCTTGGCGTGGCGCCACATGTGGACGATGAGCGACGCGACCAGCACCGCGGCCGTCAGCGCCAGCACGCCTTCCCAGAGGGCCTGGTTGGCAGCCTGCTGAAACAGCCAGGCCGCGGCGACGCTCACCACGATCGAGGCGGCAATGCCCCAGTGCACGGCCGGCACCAGCTGCCGCTGTCCGCTCTTGCGGAGATAGGCGAGGCTGATGGCCACGATGAGGAAGGCCTCGAGCCCTTCGCGCAATGTGATGACGAACGCTGCCAACATGAAGGAAATCCCCCGAAACTGAGATTCAGTCTCAGGAATTCTACAGTGAGGACGAAGGCCCGATCAAGGCCGACGTTCCGCGGCGGACCAACCGCCGTGAAACGCCGGGAATGAGGGCAAGGACGCGCTTATTGCTGGATGGGAATGGTCCAGAAGTAGACGGTGCGACCGTTCACGTTCAGGGTTTCGAGGGGCTTGGCCGTCCCCATGTCGAACGCGTGGGACACGATGCGCGTGCCGGGCTTCAGCTCTCGGTTCAACTTGGGCAGAAGCTTCAGGTTGAGCGACGGCAGCAGGTAGAGCGTGACGACGGTGGCTTCGCTGATGTCGGTCGTGAAGAGGTCCTGGTTCAGGAACCGCACGCGGTCGCCCACGCCGGCCGCCTTCAAGTTCTCCGTGGCTTCCTTGAAGCGCTGCGGGTCGATGTCGATGCCAACGCCCCGTGCGCCATAGGTCTTGGCGGCCGTGATGGGGATTCGACCATCTCCTGATCCGAGGTCGTAAATCACGTCGTTCTTGGTCACCTTCGCCAGCTTCAGCATGGCGTCGACGACCTCCTGCGGTGTCGGAACGAAGATGACGTCCGGCGTCCGCAGCTGAGCTGGTGCCTGCGCGAGGGCGGGGGCCACCCACACCAAGGCGAGAACAATGAGCGGCAGAATGCGTCGAGCAGTCATGGGCCTCCTTGGTCGAGAGGAGGGCATTATGTCGACAAAGCACCGCTAGCGCAACGCGGTTCGTGAGGGCTTCAGGTTCGCCACGCGGGTTCGAAGCAGCCGCGTGACGCCTGCGACGGCCACCTTCGCCGTGCGCAAGCGCCCGGAGGCGACCGGCACGTTCACGGTCGACGCGAGATCTTCGAGCGTGGCCAGCGCGCGCGGATCGCCCTGCGGGAACAACCGGCAGAACTCGTTGGCGGTGTCGATGGGGTCCAGGCCAACGGCGCTGGCGTAGGCGCGCACCCACGCTCGCCCGAAGATGCCCTTCGGCCAGGCAGACAGGTCGTTCCGCTCGAAGGCGTCGAGCAGGTCGGCCCTGACGCGTGTCTCGGCCGAGACCTCTCCAATGGAGATGCCGGCGCGCTGCCGGTAGTGACGCAGCCTCGTGACGAAGACCAATTGGGCCGCCTCTGGTTGCTCCACGAGTGCCAAACGAAGCAAGGAACGGGCCCGGGGAAGCGGCCCGGCCCGTGCGAACTACCCTAGCGCGCTGTGGTACTTAAGAGGCCGTGCAGCCCTGGGCAGCGTGGCGGGGCCGTCGAAACGCGTGCATCCGCTGACGATTCCGGCTGGCGTCCCGACCGCTGATATGGCTGTCTGTTGTCAAATGGGCAGACCCCTCCCGCCTCATCCCGTGTGAGTTCCTTCTCAGCCCGCTTTTTCTGGGCCTTCGTGTGCGTCAGGTCCAGCCGGTCGGCA